>Ga0315901_10000038_pt1 | contig 174271 bp, 187 predicted proteins | sample LakEriMetagenome_10_FD_203761 | JGI IMG/M metagenome (GOLD analysis project Ga0315901, IMG submission 203761) | Freshwater fungal communities from buoy surface, Lake Erie, Ohio, United States - Buoy 2 MA116 | ecosystem: Environmental > Aquatic > Freshwater > Lake | place: USA: Lake Erie, Ohio... | reverse complement strand
AAATAAAATATAGAGCGTGGAACAATGAAACAAATACATATAAAAACAACGTCTTTCTATCGGATGACGGGCTTAACCTTATGTATTTTGAAGATGCAAAAATTTTTGTGTCCCCATTGTTGACCGAGACATACACAATAGAGCAATATAGCGGATTCGATGATAAATCTGGGATACCTATCTTTGAAAACGATATTATAAATCTTAAATATCATTATGGAGAGGGAACAGACGATATCGAAAATGTAGTCAAAAAAGTTGCCTTTAAGAATGGTTCATTTTCGTTTGAAAATGGAACGATTTTTGAATTTAAGCAAAAACCTTTTAGCTCTATGGAGATTATAGGCAATGCCAATGAAAACCCTGAATTACTTGACTAATGGAATATTTAATTAAATCTATTTTAGCCATTACTTTCTTCAGTTTGGCCATTTCAGTACTAATTGCGGCCTATGTAACGCGCAAAAAAAAATGAACAACATACAATATACCTTTAACTCATACCAAGAAGATGCAGCAAAAACCGCTATATATAAGAACAAATTAATTTATCCCGTTCTTGGATTAGTTGGGGAAGCTGGAGAGGTTGCAAACAAAGTAAAGAAGATACTAAGAGACAAAGACGGAAAGTTAGATGTCGACGATAAGGATAGTATCTCAAGAGAACTAGGAGATGTACTGTGGTATTTAGCTGCATGTGCAACTGACCTAGGAATAGATATGAACGAACTTGCCGTAAAAAACCTAGAAAAACTAAATTCTAGAGCAGAACGAAACACAATTTCCGGTAGCGGAGATAACAGATAAAATGCAAAAAGACAAAATCACAATTAAAGACTTGAGGCAAAATGGATTCAAAGTAAGGGTTATTCATACTGACCCATACACTATCCCACACACTTTTGATGTTAATGAAAAAGCCTTAGATCTTTCTAAAATTGGAACATGCATAGAGATTAGAGACCCAGAAGGGGTAGAACATAGAGGAGTAGCATTGTGCAGCAAAGCAGATAACTGGAACAGAAAACTTGGAAACAAGATTGCCCTAGGTAGAGCTTTAAAAACTGTGCCAGATGATTGGTTGAATAAAATTACCACAAAATAAAAAAAATGAATAAAAACACAGACAACAACAAAGAAACAATAGAACTCAAAAAACAATTAATTTTACTCACTCGTGAGAATAATATTCTTCGTGAACTTAATTCAGTAACGTCAGCCTTTGTAATTGGAGCAAATGTTTATGACGCTGCTGCAAGAGACATGTTTTCCATAAAACAAAAGATAAATAAGTTCTACGAGGAAGTAGATAACTCAGAAATTCGTGCGCAATCTTCTAAGATAACTAAAGTAAAGAAAGAAGCCACAAAAAAGAAATCGGCTGTGTCAGCTAAAAAAAAGCAAACAATTAAATAAAAATATATATGAGCGAAGAAATCAATACAGAAAAGACGGAAGACGAATCTGAAGTCCAGGAGCTAAATTATGATGTAATCATTAAAAACAATCAACAAAAGACAGTGTTTCTTAATGTCTTTGAGATTGAAGTCACTGACAAAGAAACGGGGGTAATGACCCCATTAATTTACACTAGGTATCATAATGAAAGTAGCGTGGTTCCTGGAATTCCTGAGGCGTTGCCAGCAAAATACAGCACTTCAGACCTTAACGGTAATTCTGAAGTCTATACTCCAGAGGATAATTACAACATGCTTCTTTCTATAGAGACATCTATAAATCAATATGTTGAACTGAATAACGAAAAACTAAAACAAGGAGCACTTGAATTAGCGAAAGCTGAAGATAGTACAAAAGATGAAAACTGAAACTAAAGAAGTTGCAGAATCTACAGCTTCTACTGATGAGATTGATGAAATTGAGATATGTGACAACGAATACAGCTTTATTGATCCATTATTTCAAAAATACATAACAAGAATCAGAAAACACAAACCACAGCTTAATGCATATATGTCCATGGCAGACATTGGACTTGTTAAGCTTGCTGCTGGGTTGAGCTCTAATTCTGCGTCCCTTCTAAATCAATTCTGGTGCGCACACCACATAGACGATTCAGCCCTGACAGAAGAGAGCATAATTTCTGGTGTCTCCAAAGTTGTTCATGATATTCACAAAATCTTTGAGGTATTAGAGGTAGAGTCATTAGTTAAATGTGGAGATATTCCATCCACTATATCTCTTGATTTTGAGCACGATGAAGTAAAATATCTTTTTGAATTGGTAGATACCGCGTCATTACTTACAGTAATAACCGGAGACATTCTTTCTCAGATATGTAACGATTCAATTGAAATTGACTGTGCTGAGATAGTTAAGCAATGCTCAATGTGTCTAGCAATTTGTTCTACAATGCTTGACTATTGCGGAGTTTGCTTTAAGGATTTAATAAGTACAAAGGTTTAGTATTTAACTCAAATTATGGCCGTGGGCTTAACACTCACGGTCATAGTTTGCCTAATTTTATAGGTGCCCATAGCTCAATTGGATAGAGCAACGCTCTTCTAAAGCGTAGGTTGCTGGTTCGATCCCAGCTGGGCACACGTTTTCTTGACTAGGTAAAATTACTATATTTAATAATAATATGAACAAAAATAAAATAGAAAACATCACTTCACTTAGCAATGCAGAGACCGATGAAGTTGATAAAATGATGAAAGACGTCAATGCAAGAATAGGTAACTTAAGTAAAGTGTCTGACATAGATAATATACTTAAAAAAGTAATTCCAAACTTGAATGGCGAGACATCAATCAAGAAGCAGTTGGACAAGTTTCTAAATAAAAAATAGCTTTTTTTTAGCTACTAGCTAAAATATAATTTAATCCTGTTATAATAAAGGCAAACTTTTTTACGATATGCTCAAATATAGTATTTACTTAATTTTTATAATTATTTTTAACCTAGGAGCATTTGCACAGGAAACAGGTACAGCAAAATATACACTGGACTCGAATGATTCTTTTACGTCTTTGTTCTTTAACAATAACAATACGTCTATACTGTATAATGCCCTAAATATGTCTCAATACTTGAAGTTTAGTGCACCTCCGCTAACACCAAGTAGTACGGGTATAACGGGTCAAATCGCTTATCAAGATAACTTCCTTTATATTTGTATTGGAACAAATAGTTGGAGAAGGATAAGAATGGGAACCTGGTAATGGCAAATAATGATATAGTTGTATTGCAGGAGCAATTAGATGGATCCTTAAAAGAGACACTATTAAGTAGCACTTTAATACAGGCTCAATCAAAGGTAATAGTATCTGATGTTTCGCCTGATGTCTCTAATTTGAGTGATAACCAGGTATGGATAAGAAAAACTGATTTACAGCAATTTTTTTTGTATAACGACGGGGACACTAGGCAATGGATTCAACTTCCTCCACCTCCACACACACATCCAGAAATTCCTTTGACTGGTTTTGGCTCAATGTCTACTCAAAACAAAGAAAATGTTAATATAACTGGTGGAACTATTTCGGGATCTGTAACAATAGATTGTGGAGAATTTTAAAAAATATTGATATTTTAAGATAGATATTAGATAATTAATGCAGTAACAATTAATTTACTTTCTTTTTTAAAAAGAAATACAAAAAAATAATAATATAATATATGGCTAATCCTATCATCAAAATTAAAAGAGGCTCAACGGCCCCATCAACTCTCCAACCGGGTGAATTGGCGATTGATTTAACAAATAACAATTTCTATGTGGGTAACTCGTCTAACGCGCCTATTGCAATCGGCGGCGAAGGCACTTTTGCGACCAAGACCTATGTGGATAGCGCAGTTTCCGCAGGCACAGGCTCGCTCGGCACGATGTCCACGCAAAACGCTGATGCTGTCGCAATTACTGGCGGGGCGATTGACGGCACCACCATCGGCGCGACCACTCCTTCGACGGGTGCGTTCACCACGCTGACCGCAACCGACCTTTCTGGCACAATCAACGCCGTCAGTAGCACACTTCAATTTGCGCATCTTTTCTCCCCCAGCATAAATGGTGCAATTATAACTACCTCTGATATAGATAGTTCAGCTATCGGCGCGACTACCCCTTCGACGGGTAAATTCACGCAACTTGATGTCACTGGCGACATCACGATGTCTGGAAGTGGCCTAATCGACATGAACGCTGGACGCGTTACCAATCTGTCCGCTCCAGTCAGCGCCAATGATGCCGTTCGCAAAACTGACCTCGATACTGCCGTTTCCGCTCTCGGATCGGTGTTCAACTATGTCGGAGAGATGAATTTGTCCTCGGGAGCATGGATTGAAACTGACTTGTCAAATGTTACGACGGGCGATTATTACAGAATTACAGGCACAGGAGAATTTAAGTATGGCGGCGGTGCTGGCCCATCTGGTGCAACCATGGTTACGCTCCAGCTAAAAGCTGGAGACGCCCTTGTAAAAACCACAACTGATTGGCAAAAGATCGACAATGTGGATGCCGAAGTGCTTCCGACTGCTAACGAAATCGCCGTAACTGGTGACGAAAATGTTGGTTACACCGTTTCGATTGACCCTGTTTTCTCTGGCCGCGTTTTAACAGCGGAGACAGACATCACTGACCTCGAAACCAAGACGCAGAACATTGATCTTGCTGGCACGACTTCAGGAACAACACAAATCAATGGGGATATTAAACTTAACGGCACTACGGGAGCTACATTTATCAAAGCAACCCCCGGAGGTCGCGGCATCATTGTTGGAGATGCCACAGATGAAGAGATGTTCTTGTCGGCAAGTGGGGGCTTTGGGGTAGTTAGCGCGATCGGACCAAATCTCACCCATCTTACTCTGAATGGTTCAAAAGTCAACATCGGCGGCAGCTTCGACCCGAGTGTTTGGCCTCCTACTGGGAACTCTACGGACGACGCTACGGAAGTCACGATTAACGCAGTCACCGTAAAAGGCAGTGCGTCTGGCACAACCACGCTCGAAAACTTCGTCATCGACGGTGGAGTTTACTAAAAATCCCTAACCCAAAGTCCCTTGCGGGTTCCAATCCCGCAGGGGCAACCCATTTCCATAAATGGCATCTCCAAAAATTATCCCGAAGAAAAGCATTATTGCATCCAAGGTTCCGACCATCTCGGACCTCCAGCCAGGCGAGATTTGCCTGAATTACGCGGACGCCAAAATCTACGGACGCCATCCTGGCAACAACACCATCGTCACCTTCGCCTCTGGCAGCGATGGCGGCGGCGGGCCGGTTGGCACTGCGGTGGATCTCGATGCCATGTTCTCGACGGCCTTCGAGAATTACTACCACACGCTGAACTATTCCGGCTCCGGCGACCTCACGAGTATCCAAGTCCACGACGATGCGGTGGGCACTACGCTGCTTTTCACGCGGTCATACAGCTATGACGGAAGCGGGAATCTCGTAACGGTCACAACCACCGATGAGCAAAATGCTGGCGTATCACTAACCAAAACAATTTCATACAATGGGTCTGGCGACATCGCCACCATGACCCGCTTTTACTCGCTTTAATTTATGGCTAATATCTCAGTTACAACGGATACTAATTACAGCACGCTTGCAATCGCGAACGGCGATACGATAAGCGTGGACTCGCTCGCCACACTCACGATCGACACTAACACCGTTAATATCGCGGGTATTAGCTTCACAGGCACGGGCGGTAAGGTTGTAGTCAATAACCCCTCCACCACTACTCCGATTTTCGTGAATGTCACAGGCTCGATCCCTGTGAGCATCGACGGCGAGCTTCGCACTTTCGGCGCACCGATCCAGATCGGCACTGGAGACGGCAGCACTACCACCTTTGCGCTTCCCACGGGCGCGGGCGGCTCCAAATACGATAACATCAGCGTGTGCTGGGTCGCTCGCGGCGATACCTTCCGCGACGGCACGGGCTACCTCCGCACCTACTCCGAGGTAGATTCTTTCACTAATCTCGTCACGGCCTACCAAGATCACTTTACGCACGACACGGTGGCGAACACGATCACCTTCCGCAGCGCGCCGCCAGCAGGGGCAGCGATCACGATTCCGAATATCCAAATCCGCGATGCGGGCGGAACCACAGGGATGACTTTCTCCGGCCCAACGGAGTTCAACTACACCTCGATTGCTCGGTTCGACAGCATGTCGAACAACAGCAACACGCAGGAATGCACCTTCCGCAACTGCGGTGTGCGCCACGGCGGCGGCAGCGGCACACTGAATTGGCGGAGAGCCCCCGGCACCATCACCATGACAGGCACCGCATTCTTGTGTGAAAACGCTTCGCTCGATTGCTTCGCCTGCGTCAATATCGTCTTCAAAAACTGCATCTTCACAGGAAAGAACACCAGCAGCGTTTTTTCTGCACAGCCCGCAGGCGTGATGAATGTAGAGAAAGTCCTCTTCGCGTGTGCGCTCACAAATGCCACCACTGGCCAAGGCGGCAGCGGTTTCGGCGGAAGCGGCAGCACGATCAATGATGTGCGCTATGCCGCACCCGTCTCTGTCTCGATGTCGCTCTCGAATAGCTCCTTCGACACGATGCAAATCTCGCCGAAGTTTTACACTTCGCAGGTCAACAACAGCACGGGATACGCCATATCCCTGCAACCAGGCTACGGCGGCAACCTCTTCCAAAGAATCTCCAACCTCAACGACCTCGCCGTGCTCGGGGGTTACAGCGTCCTCCTCGGTGGTGAATCCACGGCCTACGGCAACACATTTAATGACTGCACATGGTATGTCGGCGAGGGCCCAACCTTCCCGATCACCGACGGCCTCCGCGCCAGCCATGTGTATGCCATCAAGAGCCTCGGCACCACGACGACCGCTCAGTGGCAGGCGATCGGCTACTCGGGAACTCCCGTTGTTGGCGGCACCTTCACGGCAAACTCCACCGCGCCCACTGGCACAGGCACTGTGGCACTCGCTGCGACTTCATCCATCGTTCTGGATCGCGGCCCCGGCAGTCGATTTAATAAATTCCAGATCGTCGGAGCGCATCGCGGCGGCGTGATTTTCCCAGACCCAGACTCATCAAACTCCGTCTTCTCGAACTGGACTCACGATACGCTCACCTCCTTCACCGGAGGCTCTGGGAACAGCTACAACGGAGCCTCGAATGTCGTCATAGATCGCGTGCTCATCCAGCACGCCACGCCTGAGACGGCTTTTGGCCTGTCGCTCACCACCGGCGTCGATACTCCCTCGATGCTCGTTTATCGAAATGTCGCGAAGACCGCAGGCCGCGTGCAGATCGCGCCGTTTTACCAGAAAAACAGCACGGCATTCACGCTCGGCAGCAGCAATGTCGGCCCCGCTTTCACAAAAAGCAGCCTCCGACTATTCCTGCGAAACTCTGGCGACATGGCCACCTACGAGGCCCGCACCTACGGGGGCGTCACAGGCATTACCAATTTCCATTTCCGAGATGCGGGCAATAGCTCCATCCCCGCGACCACCTTTGATGCCGCTTACTCGCTCGGTGTCTCCATGCGCCGCCCCGCTGGCACCTACACAGCCACCCGCAGGATGTTTGGCGTGCGGCTCACGGGCTCCAACCAGACCGCGAATTACTCCGCAGGCCACACCGTCACGCAGGCCCGCACCATCAGCGGCCAAACCGTCACGCTCACGGGCATCGTGGATTCCATTGGTTCCAACGAAATCCGTATCCGCGACATCACCACCTCCAACGGCACCCTCTGGCCCGTCTTCGCCTCCTCCTCCGTGAGCACCGCCCCGCTCATCAACACCACCACCGGTTACACCCCTGCCTCGAATGTCTGGACCGGCCAGGATGAATATATCCCAGCCGCCGCCCTCACGGGCCTCTCTAGCGACCTATCGAGCCTCCCCGCCGACTCGCAGAACCGAGTGCAGTTCCGCCTCACCGTCGTCCGCGCCGAGCGTTCCGGGGCCACCGATACACTCACTGCCGCGTTCCAAGGCGCGGCCCTCGATGTCACACTCGATCCCGCCTATGAGGCCGAGTTTTTCATCAAGCCCGCCACCATCTCAGCACCCAGTCTCATCGCAGGCACACGCGTCCGGCTCTACAACGAGACCAAAAACCTCGAACTCACCAACGAAACCCTCGCCAGCGCCGGATTCTCAAAGACCTTTGATCTCCTCGGCGCACTCGTCTCCGTAGGCGATACCATCAGCCTCCGCGCCGCCTACCAAAGCGGGCTTACCGCAAAAGCCCCGCTGGAATCCGTCGGTATCCTCACCGCTGGGGGACTCGTTTTCGCCGCTGAGCAGGAAAACGACGCCACCTACATCGGCAACAATATCGACGGCTCCGCAATCACTGGCATCACACTCTCCCCCGACTACACAAACATCGAGATCGACCTCAGCGACTCCTCCGCCCCCTACGAGATCAGCGCCCAGAGTATCTACAACTACTACATTTATCTCCTCACTACCTCCCAAGGTATCGCCAACTTCTTTGGGGCCATCACACCGATCGACAGGATGAACTACCAAGTGAACTCCTCAGTCGTTCCGCTCAAAATTCAAAACACAGGCTCAACCGATGTGGTAATCAACGGAGGCCGCATCTTCCGCGATGACGGCGTAAGCATCATTAGCACTGGCGCAGGCTCGGGCACAGGTAGCCTCGTCCACGATACTGGCTTCCTTCTTCAATTTCTGCAACCCCAAGTTGCCGCTGCGCTATCTACTTACGGCACCCCCTCCACCACCGATCTCTCTGCGATGGAATCGCGGATCAAAAAGAAAATCACCCAAGCCGCTTTGATCTGATGCCGCATTCAGCGGATGAACATTATATATGGACTAATAAACGCTTGATTCAACAAATATGAATTTTCCATTAAACCCTATCGTTGGTGACGAATATGTGTCGCTAGGAATTAAGTGGATATGGAATGGTTATGCATGGTTGTTGTCTGGAGATGTAAATGGTTCAACACCTAACCTAATAACTGGAGCAACCGGAGCCACAGGCCCATTAGGGGCTACAGGAGCTGGATCAACTGGTTCAACTGGACCAATTGGACCAACGGGGCCGCAAAGTAATGTACCTGGAACAACTGGTGCAACTGGACCGACTGGACCTATAGGACCAATAGGGCCTGTTGGATTACTTGGTTCAACTGGGTCAACTGGTCCAATTGGCGCAACTGGTGCAACTGGGACTGGAATAAGGGTAAAAGGACTAGTAGTTAGTTTCTCTAATCTACCTGTACCATCTGATAATGTCGAAGGAGATTTATGGATAGTAACAGATCAAGGAGGATTTGGCTACGTATGGGACAAAAATTCTACATGGGTCCCACTGGGTCAAATTAGAGGTCCAACTGGTCCTCAGGGTATTCAAGGTCCTCCTGGTATAGGTGGAGGTGGCTACGGAGACGGAACAACTGGAGCTACTGGAGCTACTGGTATTCCAGGTATAACTGGTCCACGTGGTCCAACTGGTCCCGTGGGAAGAACTGGACCAAGAGGCGCAATGGGGCCACTAGGTTATACTGGTTCTACTGGTTCAACTGGTCCAATTGGGTCGACTGGAGCAACTGGAATTGCTGGACCAAAAGGAGATACAGGAAGTCCAGGTGGAGCTACTGGAGCTACTGGTCCAGCAGGACCGATTGGACCACAAGGAACTCCAGGTGGAGCTACTGGCGCTACTGGAATTGGCTCCACTGGAGCAACTGGAGCAACTGGATTGATTGGGCCAACAGGACCTAGGGGAATTTCTGGTCAAAGAGGTCCAATAGGCCTAGAGGGTGCAACTGGATCTACTGGGGCAAAAGGAGACAAAGGTGACCCAGGTGGAGCTACAGGAGCTACTGGTATAACAGGGTCAACAGGAGCTACTGGTATAACAGGGTCAACAGGGGAAATGGGACCAGTAGGATTACCTGGAGAGCAGGGCGCAACAGGTATTGGTGCAACTGGCGTCACAGGACAAAGAGGGGCTACAGGGTTAACTGGTTTAACGGGGCTAAGTGGATCAACCGGAGCTACAGGTATTACTGGTCCAACTGGACCAACTGGTCCAACTGGACCAACTGGACCAACTGGACCAACTGGACCAATAGGTGAAGTAGGCTCAACAGGAAGCACTGGACCTACTGGACCTACTGGAGTTAGGGGCCCGACTGGACCAATGGGGGCATCAATATATATACTTGGAACATATCAAGATTATCAATCATTGATAGATGCGCACCCAACTGGAAACATAGGAGATGGATATTTAATATCTGGTGATTTATTTGTCTGGAATGGCACAAGCTGGTCTAACACTGGAAGAATTCAAGGACCAAAAGGTGAAGACGGGATAAACGGATCTACTGGGGCAACTGGATTAACTGGAGCAACTGGACTAAGAGGAGCAACAGGAATTCAAGGTATTCCTGGAACTGTTGGATCCCCTGGATTAGTTGGATTGCCTGGTTCTCCTGGTGGAGCTACTGGAGCAACTGGAACAGAAGGACCTCCTGGACCAATTGGAGCAACCGGATTAACTGGTCCAATTGGTGTTACTGGAGCAACTGGAATAGAAGGATCTCCTGGACTAGTGGGTCCAGCTGGAGCAACTGGAGCGAGCGGATATGGCTCCACTGGAGCAACTGGAGTAACTGGAGCAACTGGACAAAGGGGTGCAACAGGATTAATTGGTGCAACTGGTGCAACAGGATTAATTGGCGCAACTGGCATTGGGACAGTTGGCCCTATTGGAGCAACTGGATTAATAGGGGCCACGGGGGCTACTGGAACTGGGTCAACTGGAGCTACTGGAGCAACTGGAATTGGCGCAACTGGAGCGACTGGATTGAGGGGATCTACGGGAGTGGCTGGTCCTATTGGCTCAACTGGAATTAGAGGCGCAACTGGTGCAACTGGAATTGGCATTGATGGACCACCTGGCCCACCTGGATTAATAGGTCCACGTGGATCTACTGGACCCACTGGACCTACTGGACCCACTGGACCCACTGGACCTACTGGACCCACTGGACCTCAAAGTACTATACCAGGTCCTCCAGGTCCTCCAGGTATTGGATTAGCTGGTGCTACGGGCGCTACTGGAGTTAGAGGATCGACTGGAATAGGATCTACTGGAGCCACTGGATTAGCCGGACCTATAGGGGCAACAGGAGTCAGAGGTGCAACTGGAACAATAGGACAGACAGGGGCTACCGGTCCTATTGGAGCTACTGGATCTACGGGACCTATTGGTCTTACTGGATCAACTGGAATAGGGTCTACTGGGTCTACTGGAGCTACTGGAATTGGTTTGCCTGGTGCAACTGGTGCAACTGGGGCTAGAGGAATTACTGGAGCAACTGGTGCAAGTATAACTGGAGCAACTGGAGCAACTGGATTAACCGGATCTACTGGGCCTGTTGGTCCTACTGGCCCTGCTGGACTTATTGGACTTGCTGGGCCTACTGGGCCTACTGGGCCTACTGGGCCTACTGGGCCTATTGGTTATACTGGGCCTACTGGACCTATTGGGCCTACTGGCCCCATGGGAGCAACAGGTGAAATTGGAGCTACAGGATTAATTGGTCAACCTGGTGACATTGGTATTACTGGCCCTCCTGGGCCTGTTGGCCCAACTGGACCAACTGGGATAACTGGACCAATTGGAGCAACCGGAGAGAAAGGTGAACCTGGAACACCTGGAGGTGCAACTGGTGCTACCGGTCCTGCTGGCTTGGATGGCCTTAATGGATCAACTGGAGCAACGGGAATTGGATCAACTGGTGCAACTGGATCAACTGGACTGACTGGATCAACTGGACCCAAAGGGGAATCAGGCTTAACTGGTGGATTAGGTGCTACCGGAGCAACTGGCGTAAGTGTAATAGGTGCGACAGGCATAGCAGGACAAAAAGGATCAACTGGCACTACTGGTGCAACTGGGTCAACTGGTCCAATTGGTGCAACTGGTGCAACTGGACTGACTGGCGCAACGGGTGTAGCTGGTCCAGCTGGATACATTGGGGTGGATGGAGCTACTGGTAAAACTGGAGCTACTGGGCCTAGAGGAGCTACTGGAAGTGTTGGAGCTACGGGGCTACCAGGACCAACCGGACCAACAGGTCCGGTTGGATATGGAGAAAGAGGCTTTACGGGAGAACGTGGTCCTACCGGACCTACAGGTCCAATGGGCGCGTCTGGCTCTGGAGCTACTGGACCAACGGGACCTACGGGAGCTCCAGGTGATCAAGGTAATCAGGGGCCTACTGGGCCTGCTGGATCTCCTGGTCCAACTGGTCCAGTTGGAGCAACTGGTCTGCCTAGTTTTGCTGTTGTTGCTATTGGGATAGACAAAATTGAAAAATTAACTCAAGAAGAGTACTCGCAACTAGAGACTAGACTTAGTACAACATTTTATCTTATCGTTTGAGTACATGAATATTGCCTTGAATCCATATAGCGCATTTTTTATAGGGAAAAGGGATAATCTTTTGTATGGTTTTGGATCAGCAATTTGTTCTGACCCTGATTTAGTTACACAAATATCTTCTGGATATTTCGCTAATCCTTCTTCATCAGAACAAGGTTTTTATAGCGAAAATTATAGCTTAGCTTTAAAAAAAGATGGATCCGTCAGCTTTATACAAGGAATGAATGTAGATTTTGTTCCACCCGCAGGACTAAAAAACATTGTGCACATATCTGCTGGAGCTAAACACACGCTTGCAGTAGAGGGTAAAAATAAATCTGTAATAGCCTGGGGATCAAATGAACACAATCAATGCAGTATTCCAGAATCTATAGAAGGAATTGAATACTTAAATCAACCAGTGTCAAAAGTAGCTGCTGGATTCAAGCATTCATTGGCTTTAATGGAATCTGGATCAGTTTTGTCTTGGGGAGATCCTATTGGATCTACTCCATCCTCTATTTTAGGTAAAATTGTAACCGATATATCTACAAAAGGTTTTCATTCATTGGCTTTAATAAATGATGGAACAGTAATTGGTTGGGGAAAAATAACTGATTATTCATTAGAATATAATATACTTCACCAAGAAGCCGGATTATTAGTCCCACAAAACCTGACAAACGTTACAAAAATATCAGCAGGTTTTTCTCATTGCCTTGCGTTAAAATCTGACGGAACTGTTGTTGCTTGGGGAGACAATACATATGGCCAGTGTAATATTCCAGTTGGATTAAATAATGTTAATTCAATTTGCGCTGGGGCGTTTAATTCACTGGTAATAAAAAATGATGGATCAATCGTAACGTGGGGACAGTGGGAATCACGGATATTAGATAGCTTAAAAAAAATATCAATTTATCAGTCTAATGCTGTTACTCCAAGGATAGAGGCATATGGTGACACAAGTTATGTATTAACTAGTGTGGGTGATTTATTCTTTCACGGCGTTAGCGGTAGTATAAATCATCCAGGAACACTTGTAGATAGCAATGTAGAAAAATTTAAAGTATTTGACTCACAAAATGTAAGCGCTTCTTCAGTATATACTCCACCATCTGTAGGTTTATACTTAAACAGTAGCAATACAAGTAATTTAACAAATTTTAGTATATCAAGTCTAACGCAATCAACTGCAAGTTCTGGAGTCTTGTCGTCATTCACTCTTGAGCTTTGGTTTTACCCCATAGCTACATCCCAAAACCAACTAACTGGAAGAACTTTATTGGCTGACACATTGAGCAGCAGTCAGTCTAATTTTGTTTTAGCTTGGTTTAACAACGAAGGTACAGGAGCTGGCACAGGGTTTAAATTTGGTTTTTATAACAGAAAGATATCTTCTTACACTGGATGTACAGCAAACTATTCATCCTATCAGTGGTATACACAATCTGCTGGAACAGTTGATTTAAATAAGTGGAATCATGTATTAGTTTCAATTGAAATGACTTCAACTCCATCAGGTGGAACATACTTAAGTAAACCAATTACTAGTGGTTGGAAATATGAAACAAGGGTATATTTAAATGGAGTCCATCAATCTTCAGCTGAGCATTCATTTTTAGCTCCGGTGTGTTCAGGAAGCACTATAAATTCATATGCATATGTAGCGCAGGGTAGCATTCCTAGCTCAAACTCTTTGAAAATAGGTAGAAGATGGGACAATGATTCAACTACATACAAATTTAATGGATATATAAGAAATTACCAAATAAAATATGGAGAAAAAAAATTACAAAACGAAACATTTACTCCGACACCTTTAAATACAGTATTACCCAACACTTCTTTAACTACAAACACCACAAGATTTATAAGCAATGATGCTGGTAGTTATTATCAATATTTTTCTAGTGGTGGTTCATATTTCTACGATTTTCCACCTGTTACAGCTGGTTGCGCTGTATACAAAAAATTTGATGGTACCACTGGATGGCATGGATCAGGAACTGATACAACTAACAGACCAGTTTTTGAGTCTGTTTTAGACAGACCCCCAATGCTTCAATACGGCTTTGAAATAGATTCTTCGGGGACCTTAAAACTCGCAACAGGTGAGTCAGCTTTGTCTGGAAACTATACCTATCTAAATCAATTATTAAATTCACCAGTTAGAGATGTTGTATCTATTTCTTCTACTGCAAGAATACACAATTTTGTTGACGGTGTTACAACATGCCATTTTTTGGTTTTAACAAAAAGAGGAATAGTTGGGTTAATGCCAACAAGCTCTGGTAGTTATTCAAATAAAGCGAAACCAATAAATTGGATGAAAGACCTTTATTTCTATAAAACAGAAATACCCAATGCATTCAATAATTACCCACCTTTAACTGATGCTTATAGTTACAGCGAGATAACCCCGTATCCGAATATGTCTATGGGAGCTTTGGGTATAATTAAAGACTCATTTAATACTAATTCAACTTGCTTAATAAAAGACAGTACTTATGTGTCACCAACTTCAATAATTATAATTAAGGGGTTGCCACAGGGAACACTTTGTTATGAATCCGGTACTGACAGCTATAGAACAACTGATAGAGGCAAAATTTCAGGGTCAACATTCAAGGCAGGGAGTCATACAATATATGTGTCAATTAATAATTTCTTGTCAGAGTATGCTCCTATTCTATTTTACAAAGCAATTATAGATATAACAACATACCTTAATGTTGGGTCCCCAATGGCATCAGCACAAGAAAGACTTTATGATGATTTTCTTTATGCTTATTATGATTCTTCTACAAAACAAATAAGTGGAATTTTTCCTGATTTGCTGAATACTGTTGTATTGGGAGGTAATTTTTACCCACAATCAATTAATGGATTATACGGAAACCAAAGCTCTGCTAATGTAGATGGTCTATACATTAATATAGACTATGACGGAAAAAGGAAGTTGCCCAAAATTCCTGGTGAATATACCTTTACGGGGGTTTGTTATTCTCAGGGATTTGAATTAATTAAAACGTTTAATGTTATAGTTGGCTCAAGCAACCAATTGATTAGTGGAGATAAACAAATTTCTGGAACGACAATATCTAGTAGTCCTTCTCTGCCTAGCTCTTTTATAAAACATATTAGATGGGGAAAAGACATAAAACAAATAAAGAACGGAGACACCTCTGTATATAGCGAATGTAATTTTTTAAGTGGTTCCGTAAACATAACTCAAAACCTTGTCCATACTAGTAATTTTTTTAAGAGGCCTATTTTATTTGACCGAAAAAGTTATATTTACAAGGACTTTGTTAATGAGCAAAAATATGTAACAATTCTCCCTAATTCATATTTGTCTAGCACAGCTTCGGATTATTTTACCCAAGGAGCCTCATCCTTCCCGTCTTTTAGTAATCTTAACTGTCTTGTATTATTTGATTTAGCTGATTCAATAGCTTATAACGATTTTGAGTTTTATTTTAAACTTACTGATTCTGGGTATACCACTTTTACTACGGCGTTTGATGCGGGAATGTTTCATGCATCTAGCTTGGATTTTTTTATCAATTACGGTAACAGCAGCATGGGTGGGATAAAATCTTCCGGCACAAATGGAGTTATTGGAATAACTAATCGATCACCGTTTTATATAGTTAATAAAGTGCAATTATATAATTACGAAACAAACACAACATTTTTATCCCACACCCCCCCTAGTAGCACCACGCAAGAGATCCCAACTTATTCTGTATATAGATCAATAAAACGAACCGGCAATAAAATAGAAATAAAAGACGGATATACGTATCCCCCAGATGGATCAATCGGCAGTGCGACAATAGAAGATTATATTTTTATAAATAAATATGTCGGCGTCTGCTTTAATTCATCTGCATGCGTAAGTGACATTAATTTAATTGTTGGACCAAAAACACTAGATTACTCAAAGCCATTTAAACCGATCAGGGTCTTAACCAGTAACGCAAGCTATGATTCCTTTAGGGCAAAATGGTCTAGATCGGCTGAAATTACTGGTGCAACGATGGATATATCTACAGATTTAGATTTTACAAACATAATAAGATCAAATCTTGATTGTACTGGAACTGTAGTATCTTCTTTTCCTGATTCTGGTTCTAATAGATATTTTGATGTAAGCAATCAAAATATCAGACCAGGTGACGGTTACTTACAGGAAGCCACAACATATTATTATAGGATAAAACACAAAAAAGAAAATGAGTCGGGAGATTACTCTGCTGTAAAAACAGCGACCACTACCATAGAGCCAATTACTCTATCCTATGAAAACAGTTTTCTTGGCTCAGATTCTTTAGGTTTTAGCGTAGACAATTCAAGCTCCTCTCCTTTTATGTCTATCTCTAATGGGCTTGGAACACTATTAAACACATTATATGGAAATAGTGGATCGATTACTTTAATTAGAGAGCTGAATCCGCAAAAAGATGATTTCTATGTAAGACTTTACGTAAGAGGAGCTCAAGAATATTATTTTTCTTATTCAATAAATAAAAGCTCCTACATGGTAACAAATCCATTGGGGCTATTATCTCAATCAATATCTTTTTTAACTCAAAACAAAAATGTAACAAAAATAGAGTACAAATTCTCCTCAGATGTAAGAAACATAACATTAAACTTTAACGCTTATCCAATAAATCTATTAAATGACTTTGTTTATGTAAATACTTCTTTGATGGACTTTTTGGGGTTCAAATCAATTAATCCATTTTTTATTTGCAGTAAAGAGGTTACAGTAAAAGAATGGAAAGAGGTGGTTACATATGTAAATGAACGCAATCTTGGTTATGACCTGGTTGACGCTTCTGTGTATTCTTCGTTAAACGAACCAATATCAAATATTAATTGGTATGACGCGATAAAATTTTGCAACGCAAAGAGTGAAATGAACTGGTTGTCTCCAGTTTACAGAAACTCCAATGGAACAGTTTATAGGTCTGGAGAAACATCTCCAATTGTTTATTGGACGAGTGACGGGTACAGATTACCGATTGAAGTTGAATGGGATTATGCGGCAAGGGGCGGAGCTTTCAGTAAAAACTATGTATATAGTGGCAGCAACACATTAAATGATGTAGCCTGGTCATCAGTCAACTCAGGTAATTCAATAAAACAAGTTGGGTTAAAATCACCAAACGAGATAGCAATATATGATATGTCTGGAAACGTATCTGAATGGGTTTTGGATAATTATTCCCAATCGGATCCAGTGCCAAGTAGTCAGCCAAACCCACATTACCTATCTACAGTTTTATTGTTGCATTTCAATAATAATGTTGTTGACAGCAGTTTATATAATTTATCTCCGTATAATTATAGTTCGTATGGCTCATCTTATCCTATAACTGTCAATACAGTCTCTAAATTTGGTGGATATTCACTCCTATCTAGTAGCAACCAAAGAAAACTTGGATTAATTTTTTATAGTAAAAATATCTATGATTTTTGTAATGGATTTTCGATAGACATGTGGATTTACCCAACAGGTTTTTTATCTACAAAAGAGCAAGTATTAATAGAACTTCAGATTGGTAATTTATTATATGCAATGACTGTGTATTACAATCAAAGTGACGGTCTTTGGTATTTATCTTATTGCTGCAACAATGATGATTCAAAAAGAATAATAGGTACTACTCCAATATCTTTGAATCAATGGCAACACGTAGCTTGGTGCTATTTTCCAGAAACTTACAATAATGTAATTTATTTAGATGGGAATAGCCAGGGGTCCTTAAAACAAAGAATTGTGGTAACAGACTCAGGTGATGAAAAATATATAAAAATTTCCAAAGGCCAGAACTCATGGTTAAACGACTCTTTTGATGGATATATAGATGAATTAAATTTCACTTCTTCAGTAAGATATACATCTGATTTTTCTGTACCTACTCAAGAATATTCCAATCAAATTTGGAGTAACTTAATTCCAAGCGACAGCAAGCAAAGACTACTAAGAGGAGGTAACTATTTGTCAAATGCCTCAGACATGTTGCTGTCAAATAGAACATCTATTTATTCGTCCCCCTCAACCAAAGATATTAGATATGGAATGAGATTAGCAAAGAGTAATTGGAGTTTTATTTCTGGGCAGTATTCAAGATTATTTCTGATAGACTATACTCAATTAACTACAACATCATTTGCGGTTGAATTTGAGTATGGAAAAATTGGGAACATATCGGCAAGTACAGATAAAATTGAGATAAGCACAGACAGCGGTATAACTTGGCAAGATTTATCATGGAGTGGAGGAAGCAACCAAATTTTTAATTTAAATGTTCCTCAATATGAAGTTAGATATATTATAGCCAGAATAAACAAACAAAATAAAATATACAATCAAGTTTCTAATACACTTAAAATAGAGAATTTTTCAGTAATACCTAATATAGAGTCATTGATACCAATTTCATATATTGATAAAATCCTAAAAGCGAATATTTCTTATGCAAATCCACAGGAAATACAATCGTATGAATATTCAGTGAATAATACACTAGATTTTGTAGGGATACCGGCAGAGGATGTAAGCGGAACATTTATAACTATGTATCCTTCAAATTATGGGATAGATGTAGATAAAAATTTGGGAGTTAAAGTTAGAATACTTAAAAATGACAATAAATATTCATTGGCTTCTGAAAGTAAATTAATTGAATTTAATTTAGATGTTCCATCTATTAGTAATTGTACCTTATTAATTGACCATCTTTTTTACTCTGTTTCTGATAATCTTCCGCCTAGAAAAATTCTTTCTTATTTCTTAGATTTCAAATCAATTACTCCAAATGGATTTCAATTTAAGCCTAGCTCAAGTAACTCATGGACGGGAATAGACGCAGTAGAGATAAATGACAAGATAGCAAAATTTGAAAAATTTGTTAACATTGATGAGTATACCGAATTCCAGTCAAGGTATACAACAGTATGGGGATTAAATAGCGATATCGCTATCGGAAACACAGGACCTCTTTTATTGCCAAGTCCGACAACTCCAGAAATAACAAATGTTAGCTGGAGTCATACTACGTATAATTTATCTATTTCTTTTAACTATTCTGGAGTTTATTATCCAAACTACAACAGGACTGTAATTAGGTATAAATTAAATAATGATACAGAATGGTCTCACGCAGCATCTTCTGTTTCAAAATCCGAAACTCAGCAAAATTCATACTCAGTAACTATTCCACAATACAATAATGTTATTGAAGAGGCTCAATACATAAAAATTTCACTTGGGTTGGTTTACACCAACTCTCTAGTTAAATACAGCGACGACTCAAATACTGCATCATTTTATACTACTATTCCTTTGGGGGGTCCTGTACTAAGCTCCGTGTCTCAGCTTTCATATACTATGGTAAGTAATGGTATTACGTGGACAATAAAAATAGAGCAATCTAACTATATAAGTGGTGTATTACGTTATGAAGCAAATTTCAAATTTAATTATTGGGATGAAAACGAAGATTGGACAGATATAGGATTAGGACAACAGTATAATAGTGGTTTATTATTTATTACAACATTTAATAGGCCTTGGTGGCAAATAATGGGTGCAGGTGGGGAACTCAGAGTCAAGCTTAGAGCGGTTTTTGTTGATGAAACAATGTCACCTGAATCGAACACTGTTTCTACTTTTGTGTATTATTCTATGGGTGGGGGCGACGACGGAGAACCTCCTCTGCCTTTTTAATAGTATACCCATTTCTTGCTTTAAAAACATTCAACAAAATAATTGACAGTATAGAATAAATGAAATACATATTTGTTCTCTACTAAAATATATGAAACTTAAATTACCATCATTCATCGAAACTTATATCGTCAAGTTTGCCTTAAGTAAGTCAGGACCTTTTATACAAAAGGGTGTGTCTTTGCTTGCTGCATATCTTGTTGCTTTACTGTCTCAAAAAGTTCCAGGTATTGAGGCTCACTTAGATGTGGCCGTAATAACTGGGATTATCTGGACAGTGATTGATAGTTTGATCAATCTCTTGCCATCAAACATCATTAAGAAATACGGTCAAAATATCCAAACCTCTCTCGCTCTGGCAGGCAAGCCACTTAAAATTGATGGTCTCGCTCTATCTAAGACGGCAGATGCTGCAGGGGAATTGGTCAAAAAACAGCAATCCACTACATTAAAGCAAAAATCTTTACATCAAGTAAAAACTAAGAATAATTCAAACAAAAGAAAATCTCCAGCGTTCTCAAACAATTATAAAGTTAGATAAATAAATAGTTAAAAACAAAAATAAAAAAGCGAGATTTTTGGTCTCGCTTTTTTATTTGTTGTATAAAGATATTTCATGTATTATTCAACGTAATAACAATTAATTTATTTTTTTAACCACATGGCTCCAGACGTAACATCTAATCCAAATACACTTATCGAATTAGCAAATACCTTTGGTTTAGGTGTAGCAGCAATGTGTGGATGGATTTATTTTTTACTCAAAGAAGTAAAAGACTATAAAGAAAAAGAAAGAAATTATGCAAAGGAGCTTCTTGATTTATCTAAAGAGAATATTGCGACAATGCATTCACTTACTCAGGTTGTAGAAGCCATTGCTCCTGCAATAACTGTAAGCTCTAATGACAATAAAAATAACCTCGAAACATCAGTCCTTAGAATAAAGGAGCATATAAATAATCAGTGCTCCATACTTGAGAAAATATTAAATAAGGAGACTCAGTAAAAATGTTAGAGCAAAATACTAAATTGCAGTTACTTGAGGCCCACAATAAACTAAGGGAAGCTTCTCAGCGTGCTGCTTCAAGTATTATAGATGATTCTAGGTTGTTGTCTTCTTTCGAAAAAAACGACAAAAATGAAGAAGAGGTAATAGAAAAAAAATTAGTCAGAGGGTTATGGATAGAATTATTTGATGGGGTTAAAATGATGCTAATTGACGATGATTCTGGTTGGACTAGAGCCCTGTGTCAGTCAAATACAGTTAGTCCAAAACACTATCACACTTATTACGAAAAAATAAAAGTGATTGATGGTTATGTTCAAGAGATGACGACAAAGAAAGTTTATTCGTCAGGGGAGACGATAGAACACAAACCGAATACATTTCATCAGCCATTTATAAATGGATTAGTTATGATGATGTGGAAACCGCCATTACCAAATTTACACAATACTCCATCCATTCTAGACCCAGTTATCTATCATATAGCTTCTTAATTAAAAATAGTTGTTGATTAAGTAATAAAAATTTAGTAGTATTGTTTTTGGCGGATTTATCCGTCTTGTTTGTTGTTTGTGTTGTTGTTAATGGCGGAGAGGGGCAACCCTCTCCGCTTATCAATTTATTCTTGACTGTTATTTATTTTATTTGCATCTTATGAGCTTAATTCCAATAATTAATTAAAATGCAACAATACCAAAATAGTTTATATAAATCAGAGCAACCACTAATAGGAAAAGGTCTTTTATTTAGTTACGACGAAAGAGATAAAAAGTTCTCAATGTTTGCTAATAAGCCCAAGATAGACGACACAATTAGACACTCATGGAAGATAGGCAACGTACTGAATCAGGGAACCTCAAGTCAATGTGTGGGATATTCATGGGCACAATTTCTGCAAACTCAACCATGGTCGCACGAAGACAAACCTAAAATACTTCCAGAAGAAATATACAAAAAGTCTCAGGAAATAGATGAGTGGCCGGGATCAGAGCCAATGTATTACGGAAGCAGCATAAGAGCTGGCGCAAATGTTTTAAAGGAATTAGATTTAATATCAAGTTATGTTTGGGGGTATAGCGTAGAAGATGCAGCAAAATTTATATCTGAAAATGGACCAATAGTTGTTAGTAGTAGGTGGTATCATGGAATGACTAATCCAGACCAAAACGGATTCGCTAGGCCAATATCAAACTATGAAGGCGGACATGCTTGGATGATATATGGAGTTGATTGTCAATGGGAAACTTTTTTCTGCGTAAATAGCTGGGGACAGTCATTTGGCAAAAATGGAAGATTTTTTGTAAAATTTAGTGACATGCAAAAACTAATAGATCAAGGAGCACAATTATGCAGCGCTTTAAAATAATACCATTATTTGTAATTTTATTTTTGTTTTCATCTTTTTGTGGATGTTCTCAAAATTTTACAGAAGAGATAATATCAATTAATTATTATTCTTATATTGTTCAACTAGACGAATACGGAAAAGATTTTAGAACTTGGCTACCTAAAAAAGGGTCCATAAAAATAGACATAAAAAATGATGTCTTAAGCTTTATTGATGTGAATACCGGAAAAGAAGTAAAAATTAATGGTAGTTATAAATTGATAAAAATAAAGTAAGACATGTCTTTTTGCTTTGATGATAAAGATTGGGTTGGAGGTGGTTGTAATGTTTCTCCAATGGGCGGAATGGGGGGCATACCTATTCCATTTTTTGCGTGCAAACAAGAATGTGTGTCTTGGAAGTATTTAAGAAGGTTAAGATTTTGGTATAATATGGTGTGGGAGGGACGTTACATGGCAGCAGACGGACCCCTTATATCAAAGCAAAGATATCCATTTGGCCAGGCACGAGAACCTGGAAACCCACTATGGATAAAAAGAGCGGGAAGTATTGATGGGCCGTGCTCAGGTTTTTACGATTCTAGCTATGATGCTTGTTGGGGGAGAATGGAGGAATTAGAGAAAAACGCAAAAATAAATGGGTTCATTAGCTTGAGGTTAACCCCCAACGGGTCTTTAGACTCAGCGTCATTCGTCATAACTGGTGGAGATATATTAGGTAGGCTAGAAAAAACAAGAACTGCTTGCAATAGCGGAACGTGTGGTGGATGCACAAATATAGCACAATATGAATATGATGCTACAAAAAATAGGGGAATGGGTCAATGGGCTGCTGTCTTTAAGGATCCATGTAATGGGTGTTCAGCGTTTCAATTGAGCCCTGTTTGTGACACCAGAAAAGAAGACATAGTATATCAATCACAAGTAGTAGATGTTTTGGAGGACCACTATAATTTAGGAGCTTTTGATGCGTGTCCAATTAATAGGCATTGGCAACCATTATATAACCCAGCGTCCCCTAGTGTTTTGGCTGGTCATCCAGGTATATGTAATATTGTGCTTGAGTGGAGATCTAATGCTGGTTTAAGTCATTTTAATAAAGCTATTGAACATTTTAGGGTAAAAACAAAATGTGCCCTTCAATCTGATACATATGTAACACAAGAAACTTTGTGTTGTGGTAAAACGGCAAAAGCTTTTTGGACAGAGGAATGGGATCCAATGGACCAAGGAACAAGTGTATTAAAATGCGATGAAGACCAGAAATTGGGTCCAATAAAGGTTAGGAGAAGGATAAAACATATAGATTTACACTATGGTTTTGATGGCCATGTAACACAACCGATAAAGGCCTCTCAATTGAACTACATGTGGGACACAATTAGAACCTTAGATTTAACTGTCAGGGCTTGCCAATATCTTTCAGCCGAGCAATGTGCAGATGGATGGCACACAGCATGTGCCCAGTGTTCATGGAAAAATAAGGTTACTGGATATCAACAAAGGCTAGGTTTTGATACTTTAAGGAAAAGAGGTAAGACAGTTAATACCCCCTCGAGTTTTGACGATATTGTAATTAACACTGGACTCGTAGTTAGTGGTTTTTCTCACCCAGAAGGAAAATGCGACACCGGTCAATTAGCGGATCTTCCTGCAACCGGGCAATTAATATGCTCAAATCAATTTAATGAGCTTTTAGGGGCCCTAATAGAATTATGGAGTAATAATGGTTATTTGGGACCATTCAAAAATGCAAGAACTGAAGATACATTATATGCATATTGTCGTGCGGGTTGCTGCGGGGTATATCAAGGACTTAGTGGGTGCGGTACCTCATTAGTAATGCAAAATGCTATATGCAACAGATGCCAAAATCATCCTTATATATCTAATGGAAAATGGTATGGACCTCCAAATTTTACCAAGGGGGTTGGAGTAAAACAAGCGGACGGTTGCGGGTGCATGAGTTACTGTGCTATTATTAATCCATTCAAAGGTTCCCAGTGGTGTAATGCACAGCCAGCTGGATTTTATGTGGAGAGTTACAATACATATGCGCGAGTTACTACATGTAGTGAGCTAGGATTACCGGCAGACTGTTTTTGCCCAAATCATTATTTTTGGGGTGGGCAGTACTCCTGTGGACCTAAATGTGAAGCAAAATTTGGCGATCCATCACCTGCACCTGGAGAAGGAGCTCAATATCGTCAAACAAAAGACAGGGTTTATACAGTGCCGGATCCTTATATTATAAACCCTAATACACAGACAGCACAAGGAACCTGGACAGACCCAGTAGTCACTAAACCAGGCGGTATAGACTTACCAGCAGTTCCATGTAAATGGGCTAAAAATCATTTAGGGCAAGAGTATACACCAGGGATGCTGGGGGACCCAAGTGCCTCCCAGTATAGTATTCATGGAGTAGATCAAAATAAAACTGCCAGCTACTTGCCATTTACAATAATAAAGGAAGAAGAAAATGGTACAAAGACAATTTCTATTGATCACTCTTTCTTTGATTCACCAGTTAAAATACAAAAACTTAAAGACCATTTAGATAACGATAAACAAAGTAATTCAAACTATCAAGGACCAGATACAACAAATATTTTTAATTTACACAACGAAAATATAGCTTTGATAGAGAAAGCAAATAAAAAACTTCAAATCCCTTACTGGCTTAAGGGAGTTGATTTAAATTATTACAATAAAAGAGTTATACTTGACGAAAGATACCAGATACCAATTCCTATAGAAGAAGTACAATACCAAATAAATAAAGACAATTTAGATACACAAGACGATAAAATACAAAAAACAAATTATCCGACTGTGTTTAACATGGCCAAAAATTTGGGCAAAAGTATGATAGGTTGGGCAAAGTCTGGGTTTGAAACTCTTAGCGATGACTCAGAAGAATTCAAAAAAAGGCTTGAGACTTGTAAATCTTGCAAAGAGTGGGATTCTCAAGCACTGGGCGGAACTGGAAGATGCAGATTATGCGGTTGTTCAACTCAGGCAAAATTAAGATTAGCAAGCGAATCATGCCCAATTAATTTGTGGGGTCCGGTAAATAAGACATAATTATGCCACAAAAAACAAAAATAAATTTTCCAAATAAAATAATAGTGGAAAACACTGATCTATTGGAAAAACCTAATGGAAGAAAATATTTTGGTTTAGCGTATAAAGATAATGGATTAATTAAAATAGATCCTACTCAGTCGCCAAAAGAATATTTGGACACATTAATTCACGAGTCATTGCATATATTATTTACTGACTGGAGTGAGGAAGAAGTTTACGATTTAGCTGTTTTCTTTTCTAATTTTTTATGGGAAAATGGATACAGAAAAATACACAGTCAATTAGATTCAGCAGCAGCACTTGGAATGTCCCCCAAGGGTCATAGTTCAACTCAAAAAAACATAAGAAAAATGAAGATTCCTCCTCCAATCAAAAGTAATGATTACTCTAAGATAAAAGAAGAGTATCAAAAAATGTTTTCAGATGTAACAATTAAAGACAAAGATTCTGTTTCTAAAGTAGTAGACAAAATAATAAAAAACAAAGAAAATTATCAAAAAATAGATATTGCTCCTTGGTACTGGATCGGATGTATACACCACAGAGAGGCTTCACTTAATTTTAAAACTCACTTACATAATGGAGACCCGCTTACCGCTAGAACAGTGAATGTTCCAGCTGGAAGGCCGAAAGGACAGCCAACTACAATAGGCGGATACGCATGGGATGTAAGTGCAAGAGATGCACTATTTATAAAATCGATAGATAAATGGTTTGACTGGTCTATATCTGGTATGTTGTTTCAAGCTGAAAGATACAATGGTTGGGGATATCGTTTATACAAGAATAATAATTCTCCATATTTATGGAGCGGTACTCAATTTTGGGTATCAGGTAAATATGTAAGCGATGGAAAGTATGATATTAATGCATCAAGAGACCAAATAGGTGTCGCAGCTATTCTTTCTGAAATGAAGAGTAGACAAATATTCTAAGTAAATAAAAAAAATGGGTATAAATGCATGAGTAATAATAACTATAATTATTCTTCTTCATGGCAGCCTTCTTCTTCATGGCAGCCACTTTCGGACTTAGCTGTGACATCACAATTAACAACTACTACTTATTGGGATAATTTTTCACCTGACACGATTCACGATGCAAGCATGACTACTTCAACAATAGGTATAAAACTAGAAGAAGAAAAAAATTCATCAATTTTGATAAAAAATAGATCGCATGTATTTAGAAGCTTTATAAATTCAATTCCTAGAAACAAAAAAAATCTATTCAACAACGAAAACTCAAATAATCCAGAAAATTATTTAGAAATAAAGAAAAGGGTGAGATATTGGTCAATGTCTCTTTTCAATGAAGTTGATATACATATATCTAAAATGCTAGTATTCTCTTCCGATAAAGACACAAGCTTATCTAGCGAAAAACAGCTCAAGTGGGTTAAAATCAACGAAGATCACACAATAATACCTATTGGACTAGATATTTGGTCCACAAGAGGTGGAGTATTTCAAGACGAATCAAACGGAATACAGTGGGATAAAACTTTTTTAATTTTTTTGCCATCGACTGCTTTATTGAAAAAGATAAATGATATGTCTATTGATATATGTTTTAGTAACGCATCTGAAATAAAAATACCAAACAAGATATGCAAAAACAAAGTAGAGCAACAAAAAAGAAGTATATCAATAGACTAAGTCTGCTTCCTTTAGTTTCTGTTTGTCTGTATCTTTGCTCATGCCAATCAGTTAAGATAACTGGTTCATATGCGTCTAGCGATTTAAATATATCAAATGGACAAAATACTGTAACCATCCAGTATACAACAAAATATAAAAATACTTGCATAAAACTATCGAGTCAGATAGTTAATGAGATGGACTCCATACTAAAGAGCAAACCGTCAACTGTGCTTAATTCAGTAGAAATTTATTTTTGGTAAATATTATATGTCATCACTACCAGGCTACACAGTAATAAAAAAAGCAAGTCAAACATTAGCGGAGAGAAATGATACCGCTATAGATAAGTTTGAAATATTTGACATGAAAAATATGTCTAGAACTGAGTTGTTAATTGAAAACAAAGATCCTAATACAACCATTAAGGCCAAGAAAAAAAACAAAAAACCGAAAGAAGAAAATAATTTAAATGGTGTACCTGATCGAATACTTGAAAACAACATAGTACAGATCACACAACCAATAGAAACGCCAATAGTGGAGACTAAGGAGTTGTTATTTATCACGCCATACACTGAAATAACTGTAGACTGCATTGAGTACTATATAGACGAAAGTATAATCTCTGTCGTAACGTCATCAAATGATAGGGTCAAGGTCAGACCAGAGAGAGGAGCAAAATTGTTTGTAGTCATAGACGATATAAAATATGAAATATATTCATCTGGTTTATATATACCTATAAAGAATTTAGACTCAATTTTGTCTATTTTTTTTATTATGGACGAAACTCTCGAATCGTAGTAATTTAAGTAATTAAACTATTTGTAAAATGAATCCTATCTTTCCTGTTGATTTGATTGAAGAAATCCAAAAGCAAAAAACATCAAGTAGCTCTAGTCAATCTACAGCTGAAAATGTTGGAGACACTAGCTCTAAAGATAGAGATAAACCAAGTCTGGCCAATCTAGATAGCGAAGGCGACAGCCAAACTTTCAGTAACAATTTAACAAGCTTTCTATTATCAACTAAAGAAAACCCCAATAGAGAAGAAAAAATAGAAAAAGCTAATCAATTAGGGTTAGTAAATTGACATGAATAAATTAGGAATAGTGCGAGAAGACGTAACTCCACACGAGACAGACAATGGCGTTACTACATTTGAGTGTGACAACAAAGAAAAAGGAGAAAGCACGTTAATTAAAAAAGCTGAAGAGATTATTGAAAGCGAATCTAAGCTTGGAACATTTCTCGACAACACAAAATAAATACAAATGAATATAGATATTATAGGTGGGAAGATCAATGGAACAAATAATGGGTTCATGAACCCATGGATTGACTTGGCATCTAGTTATGCACCCAGAACAATTGTCAGTGCACTTGAGTTATGCGAATTTCTATATGTTAATGATTCAACATATAGAAAAGCCAGTGAAAGAATTGTTAATTATTTTTTGACTGATTTAAAGTTCATGGGTCAAGCAGACGACGAAAGAAAAAAATTTGAAAAATTAATTAAAAACGATTTTGATTTGTCTGGGTCTTTGCAAGCAGTTGGAAATGATTTCATGTGCTACGGAAATTCATTTGCTACAATATCGTTACCGTTTACTCGTGTCCTTGTTTGCCAAAAGTGCAAAAGAGAGGTGAATATAGATCATGTAGATTTTTCATACAATGCTGAGGATGGCTCTTTTACTACATTCTGTGGCAAGTGTTCCTCTGATACAAAACATTTTGCGAGGGACTACAAAAAGAAGGATAGTAAAGGGATTAAACTCGTTAGATGGAACCCAAAGCATATTACCATAAAAGCTAATAGACTTACACACCATATTGAATATTATACCGAGATCCCAAATGAAATTAAAACTGGTGTATTAAATCAGGATAAATTTTACTTAAAAAGTACTCCATTGCCATTTCTACAAGCAATAAAAAATCAGTCACAGTTTAAATTTAAGTCTAATCATGTACACCACTTGAGAGAACCATATTTGGCTGGTTTATGGCTTGGTGGTTGGGGTCTTCCAGCAATACTTTCGTCTTTTAAAAATTTCTTCAGACTTCAGGTATTAAGAAGATACAACGAAGTATTAATGATGGATTATATTGTCCCACTTAGAATAATTAGCCCTTCTCAAGGCAATTACGCAGAGGGAAATTCCATCTACAACAATCTTATGAGAAATTGGGTCTCTGAGATGCAAGACGCAGTTGTAAGGCACAGACAGGATGGAACAGATTGGAACTTCTTTCCTTTTCCGGTTACGTACCAAGCGGTAGGAGGCGAAGGAAGACAACTTACTCCAGTAGACTTAATTAAAGACGAAGAGGATAGAATGTTAAATGGTAGAGGCATACCTCCAGAGCTATATAGAAGCACAATGACTCTTCAAGCTGCTCCTATTAGTTTGCGTGTGTTTGAGAGAGGTTGGTCCAGTTTAGTTAGAGGATTTAATCTTCTGGCTCAGGATTGTGTCTCCAAGGTGTCATCGTATATGGGCAGTGGAGACTATGAGTGTGAACTTGAATCCGTAAGAATAATTGACGACATTGAGAATAAAGCATGGAGATTGCAAGCTATGTCTGCAAATATACTTAGCAAAGAAACTGCAATGGCCCCCATGGGCATTTCTGATCCAGCCGAAGAACATAAAAAAATACTTGAGGAGCAAAGAAAAGAAGAGGAGCAGTCAAGAAAGATGCAAGAGGAAATGCAAATGGCTCAAATGGGACTTATTAACGAAGAGGACCCATCTTCTGGAGATTCTGGTGGTGGATCTACACCTGGAGATATAAACCAAGAAGCGGATGAGATGGCTAAACAATTGCTCCAGATGCCAGAAACAGAGAGAAAGAGACAGCTCACTTCTATAAGAAATAACAACGACACGCTTCATGCTTTGGTTCTTAAGAAGATGGATCAGTACAGGAACCAAGCTAGATCAGTTGGAATGGATCAAGCATTACCTCAAATTGTACAAAATCAGCAAGGGCAATAAATTTTTATAGAAACAACATCAAAAATAGTGCATTATATATCTTATGACTTTTAGTATTACTCCAGAATTTACAGATAAAGTTTTTTTAAAGTTAGGAAAACTAGCCAAAACAGATTTAAATTTTGAGTCAAATGATTCTCAAGTGCAACTCTGTAGGGGTTTTGTAGATTATCTACATAAAGAGGCAAATGTCTCGTGTGATATGGCACTTGGAATAATAGAGTCATTTTGTGATAAAGGTGCAGAGTGGCTTTCAGAAAATTATGTGATGCCCAAAAAAGATGCACAAGAAGGAGTAATGGACAGCATCGGTAAAGCTAAAGACAGACTGGTTCAGGGAGTGATTGACAAAACTTCGCCACTCTGGAGACCATTTGTTGAACCCAAAATGAGATCTTCCATGAATGATATAGCCAACGAAAAGATACAGCAAGTATTGGGTGGAGCTAAGCAGTACGGAGATAAAGCGTGGTCTTATTTAAAGAGCCCAGAATTTTTAACCAATGTTGCTCCGATGTTGGCTGGTGGATTGGTAGGAGCTTTTGCGCCCAAAGCATTTGGCGGGGGACCCATTGCGTCTGGGCTCGGTGCAGCAGGTGGAGCTTTATTAGGTAGATATGTATCGGAAAATAAAGATTCTATAACAAATTCGGGCAGAGCCGCACTTGATTCCTTAAGAAAGCAAATTGCAGACACATTCAAAAGTACACCAGTAAATAGACAGCAATAGAGTATTTATATGGCTCAGTTGATAGACGATAAAGAAATAAAGTCTCTACTGTCTCCAGTGGAGTTAGGTTCTTTTATGTTATCCCCTGGAGAAAGTTCTAGGAGTGTGTATAGCGGTATTCCATCTCATGATAAATCCAAGATGTGGGATTTCTCAATTACTGAAGATGGCAGTGGCAATAGGTTATTGTCTTTCTTAGTCAACAATAGGGCAGTTAATTTCCGCTTAGCAGAGCCCGAGAAATTAGGTGGATCAATATCAGCAACAAGATTGCCAGATACAGAATCCGGTGACTTTGGTGTCGGTGGAAACTCATTTAAGGGACGGGCTCAGATACACAAGTCTTCTCCCTCAAAAGTTGTAGGAACTTTCCAAACTGGAAAGAACAATATGACTTTTGAACTTTCAAAGTCTTCCGAAAATGGGGATAGTTGGACTGTGCACCCTCGTAAACATCCTGAAGCTAATATTAAGACATTTGTTAACGCTATTCTAGAGAAAAATATATCTAAATCAATAAAACAAAAAAAATCAGCATCTTACGACTTAAATAGAGTAATAAAGGAAATAAAAAACGTTAATCAAAATACTGGTTTAACTAACAATATAGATACGTCTATTTGGGATAAGATAAAAACTACTAAGTTTAAATTACCTAGTGTAGATACTCTTACTTATCCACTTACTGGTGGAATAGGTTCATTGCCGGTAGCAGCCGGGATAGGCGCTGCAGCCATGGGTCTAAAGAATTTGGGACAGAAAGCTCTTGGAAAAGAATCTCCATCCATGATTAGAGATTTACTAACTGGCGCAGCGATAGGAGGCGGTGGTTCAGCATTATTCCAGCTACTTGGTTCCCCAAATAGCCCTATAATGACTAAGATGAACAAAAAATTGATGTCTGATAACATGGACGTCAATAAACCAATGGTGTTTCAAGAAAAAATGTTTAAAGATCCAAACTATCTTGAACTGCTGAACAGAGCAAAAAAAGCTCAACAGTGCTTGGATGAAAAAATTGCTGTAATAAAAAAGGAAGACGGAGAGTACATACTGTACACAAAAGATAATAAAAAAGTTTTAGGTAGGCACCCAACCAGACAAAAAGCTATAAAACAAGAGTACGCAATCCAGAAAAGCCAAGAAAGAAACAAACTTGCTTTTGGCACAGGTAATCAAGTTGTTGATTTGATAGCGCTTCAAAGTATTCTAGGTGCAGACCCTAGCCTAACCCAGGGAGATAGGAACATATTAATACAGCAAGCTAGAAGAGCTATGCAATCTTCTGGTGGGAGGGCCTCCGTTGGTTCTTTGCAGAATATGGGCTTGGGTATGCTTGCTGGATACATAATGTCAAAGGTTATGGGATTTGGAGGAATGGGCGCTATTGTGTCTAGTGCGATTGGTGGCGCGATAGGAAGCACATTTGGGGGTAGAAAGGGTGGTCCACAATTTAACTCAAAAGGTTACTATACTTATTAAATATATGAATAAAATTGCTAAACAAATTATAGAAGAAGATAACAAGGCTCAATGCTACAGATCAATTAAATTAGGTTTCTGCAAAATATTAAGCGAAAAAGGTTTTACTCCAAAAGAGGCAAATGAAATGCTATCCAAAGTGGCACTTGATCCAGTTGATTTAGCTAAACAGTATGCAGTGTTCTTAACTGGTGCAGGTGCTTTAACTGGGGTTGGTACTGCAATGATCAGAGATAAAATGGAAAAAGCCGTAAAGGGTACGGAGACTCAAGACATCAAAGCTACAAAGGCTAAGGTCGAAGCTTACAAAAAAATGATACAAAATTTTAGAGACGAAAAAAACTTGAATACACACAAAGAAGAACTAGACACTAGTGGATTAATTTAAGTATGAGCAAAACAACAAACAGTAAAAAAACACAAGACCCAGTAGACGAAATAGACGAAAAAGATTTTCCCGAAGAAATTAGAGAGGCTTTAACAGTAATTGTTGGAAATAGGCCAAAGTCATTTGATGAAGAATTCACGCCAAATCCTCAGGCTGCTCCGAACTTTAAGGGAGCTGCATTTGCTGGCAAAAGCTCTCAAGAAGAATTCGTCAAAAAAAAGGACCCGATTGAGAAATTTGTCAAATTCACGAATAACCAGATTTTTTTATTAGATATAACTCAAAAATCAGATCTAGAAAAATATGAACAAATACTAGACTCAGTTTTTGATCCAGAGAGCGGGGTACAATTGGTGGAGCCAATTAAAGAGCCGCACTATTTACTAGATCAAACTGCACCACAAGGATTCAGAGCTTTAATAACTATAAAAACAACTAAACCAATAGAGTGCTACAAAAAGAGCGGAACAGGATATACTGTAGTTAAAAAGAAATAACTTTATTGAAATGAATAAAGTTTAAATATAAAATGTACTTTAAATTATGAGAAAAGAAGCAGCATCAGTACCAGGATTAACATTTGATATGTTAAAGGATAGTTTATCTAGACACGGATTACCTGCAGCAGGAATTGGTGCTGGGTTAGCTGGAGTAGCCCACATACTAGCGTTAAAAAAAAGACAAGAGGAGGCAACTAAAAAAAAGCAAGACGGAGACACCATTGTGATAGAGGTACCGTCTAAAACAGCCGCTCCAGAACTTGGACAATATTTATGGGACGCTCCACTTGCTGCTGGATCTGCATTGGCTGGCGGCAGCGCTGGATACGCGATTGTAAACAGTATATTAAAGAAACAGAGGCAGAAACAACTAGATAATGAACTGGAGTCGCTTAAAAAACAATATGCTGATTACATGTCACAGCAAATGACTGTTGACTCAAAGACAGCAGAGTATCCAGTGCTAGATGGTTTGATTTTATCTATTGCTGACAAAGTTCACAGAACTCCTTCTGAGGATTACCGAAAGAATGCTGCTCAAGATTTAATAAAAAAAGCTAATCCTAGCGATGGATCAGGTAGAGAGACAGTTGGTACGATTTTAACAAGTTTACCTGGAGTTGCTGCATTACTTGCTGGAATAGGCGCTCATAATTATTATTACAATAGACAAAAAAATATAGATAGAGCTATTGAAAAAGAGGAAGCTTCTGAGATGAAGAGTGCCCCTAAATTTGTAAAAATAGTCTCAAAGCCAGTCCAAGAAGAATCTGAACAAGACATGTTGTTAACAAAAGGCGCCTCAACATCAATTATAGATACAATTGAAAAAGTTGTTAATCCCGATTCCAACTTAAATAGTCGTGAACAGGACCCACAAGAGAAAGCCAGAGAAAGCAGAAGGGGAAACCCAATAGTTTCAAGCGAGGATATTCAAAAAGTTGACCCTAACACTATGGTTATGACCACTGACTCCGGTAATGTTCAATTGGACGCTCTTGATCCAGAGGCTTTAGCAAAGCTTGAGAAATACAAAAAGAGAATACTCGAAAGTTTTGCAGTAGGATTTAATTCTTAATCTTAATTATAAATGGTAATACAAGAACCCAAAGGAGTAAAACTTAGGGGATTCGATAATCCATCGTCTCTCAGACAAGACATTTTGGATAGAGTTTTATCTGCTTATCAAAACAGATTTCCGCTAGAAAATGATAAAGTAAGAATAGAGGCTTCTGACATTAGATATGATTTAAAAAAACCTTTTTCTCTTTCAGACGAAAAAAGGGCGTTATTGATGGGGGATAAACTATCTGTTCCTCTTTACGGAAAGGTATCACTGATAGATAAAAAAAATAATGAAGTATTAGACCAATTTGATGGTGTGCTTGCGAGAGTCCCGTGGATGACTCATAGGGGTACTTTTATAAATGGAGGTAGTGAATATAGTTTGGTTGCTGGCCAGCAAAGACTTAAGCCTGGAGTGTACGCTAGGAGAAAAGACAACGGGGAGCTAGAGAGTCACGTAAATACTGTAGCCGGAACTGGATCTGGAATGAGAATATTTATGGAACCAGAAACGGGTGTGTATAGAGTTATGATAGGAAAAAGCAGAATCAAGCTATATCCAGTCTTAAAGGGAATGGGAGTAGATGATGATCAGATAATGAAATTTTGGGGTCCTGAAATCCTGGATGTTAATAAGGGGCAAGATGATGATAGGTCTTTCTATAAGTTTTACGACAAATTACTAGGCAGAAAAGCTAATCCAGATGCAGACGATAAAACAAAATTAAAAGACCTAATTTCAGAATTAAATAAATCAGAGATAGATCCAGAGGTAGGACAAAGAACGCTTGGTACTAGCGATAAAAATCTATCTCCAATGATGATGCTTAGAGCTAGTCAAAAACTACTTAATATACAAAAGGGGCTAGAAGACGAGGATGACAGAGATAGCATGGCTAACAAAAATTTTGTTGGTCCAGAAGATCTATTTTCCGAGAGGGTATCTAAAGATACTGGTAAGCTGGCATCTACATTATTGTATAGGTCCACATATAACAGAACTCTTAAGGGATTGCGTGCTGGATATTTTTCTCCGCAACTAGAGGGACTTATTGTGGGGAATAGCTTGAGCAATCATATAGCTGGGATAAATCCCATTGAGATATACGACTACCAAAAAAGGGTTGTGCAGACAGGGGAGGGAGCTATTACGTCTTCTGACGCAATACCTGTCTCAAGCAGAAATGTTTCTCCCAGCCAGGTTATGGTTATAGACCCAATAAGAAGCTCTGAATCTAAAAACATTGGAGTAGACCAGAGATTTTCAATGGTTGCTAAAAAAGGTAGCGATGGGAATATATATTTTCCGGTACAGAATGTTAAAACTGGTAAAAACGAATATATTAATGCAATTAAGATGAGCCAATCGGTTGTTGCATTCCCCGAATCTAGAAAGATACTAACCCAGGCTCCATTAGACTCTGTTTCTGGTTTGACTCCTGGAGCAACTCAATACCTAAAATTTAAATAACTTCTCCTACTCTTCTATAACAACTTTCATAATTATAGAAGCAGTAGTGTTTTGTATACCAATACAAAAATTGTTGTTGCTTAAATTTATCGAACCAGTCCTCTACTCGAATAGCTCTTATTATGTCTGCTAGGTGAATAAGTCTATATGTTGCCCAGTGATATTCTGGGTTTCCCCAAGAAACTATTGGCTTGTTATGCATCATCGCTTCTATCCCAGCCCCAGAATTAGCAATAAATACACAACGAGCTTTAGGTAAAAAATCATGAATACTTAAATTGCCTGTATATACAACTACAGAGCTTGAAATTTTTTCTATTTCACTTTTTATTTGCTCGCCAAATCCACCCACCATTGGTTCTTTTGCCCCATTGACGTATGGATGAAGTTTAACAATAATTTTTCTGGTTGTATCTATTCTACTTATTTCTTTTATGATTTGTTCTACTTTTTCTTTGTATGATCCAAATTCATGTCTTTTTATGACTTCATCCCCATAACATTGTCCTACTATTAAATAGTAATCATCTTCTTCTATTGTTTTTTCTACAGGATTAAAATCTTTAAACCATTTATTGGACCTCATGTCTATCCAGTTTTTAACTTCAGTTTCGTAAAAATTATTTATTTCTTCCGTTGAATAAATATCAAATTTTGGTTTTTCGTATGTAATTGAGGAATACGGCCCATACCCTAATTCATCTAATGTTGTATAGCCGCGCTCAGGGACTGTGGGCTTAAAAAATAAATTTTTGCGGCATTTTATTACGTTTCCAATTATTAAAGATATATCTGTATGATTGTATATACAAATATCTATATCATCCCTGTGTTTATTGAAGTCATAAATTTCTGTATCTATGTCATTAGTAAATTTAAAGTTAGGATGTCTTAACACTTGAAAATTGTGAGATTTAAAGCAATTAATTAAGTGCAATACTGGAATAGACCAATCTGCTCCCATATTATTATATTTATATGGCCAAAATAATACTTTTTTCATGTTTTGTTTTTGTATGCTGCCCCCCTAGGACTCGAACCTAGAAAAGACCGGTTCAAAGCCGGTTGGGTCTACCATTCCCCCAGAGGGCACTGGTGGTAATTAGAAAACCATATCAGTTATATCGAAAAAGTCAATAGGGGTACCAAAAAACAGGTGTTTTTAGCCATAATATATTGATAGGAAATATTCTAGGATACACCCTATCGGATCCCTAAAAAAGATTTAAAAGTGTCCTAAAAATAATAGCTGGCTCTAAAAAATCGGCCAGTGGCAAAACTCGATTTTTTTTATATAACAACCAACAACAAAACCAAACAACATGAACACCATGAAACCAGTAATAAAAATAGCTAAAATGATGAGCAACGTAATCCTAGTCAATAGCGCAGTACTCTGCCTATTGTTCAGTGCAGTGCTGTACATTTACAGCGTAAACAATCAAATCAAAGACAACACGGTTAGCGGCGACTTTAAAGTCGCGCTCACCGTAGCTTCACAGGGCTCCAGTGAGGAGTTCAATAAGTTGGATCTAAACAATCTAACTGCTAATGAAAAATTGGCAATACAGACAATCCGCCTTCAAAAAGATGATAGCGGTATTGTAAGTCACATCAAGGATAAGTGCATAGATACATACAATAAAGTTAAAACATACATTGTCTCATTATGAAGATCAAAAACATATTAGTGTTTGCCGTGACAAGAGGAATGGAAAAATTATTTCCATTCAGGAATCCAGATCCGAGACCCGTTTATACTTTCGGGTCGGAGACATGGCTACAGCAAATCAGTAGACAGGGTAACATGTATAGATATTACACAAAATGAGTAGTATTCAAAAAACATATAATGTAATAGAGCAAGAGCTGGCAAATGATTTTGGATGTGAAAACATCCAAAACTTTAAAACCATTTTGCTTGAGAGACATCCTCACTGGGAAGAAAGTCACGCAAGTGACTTTATTGCTGGGTACTGCGTATCTGCGTTTGCGGATCTATGCGCAGAATACGGCTACAAAATAAAAACATGAAAATAGCAAAAAAGTTAGCATTGTATTTTCCTTATGTACTTATAATAAGTATTATATCTGGTATTATAATGAGATACACTGCCATTAACGACACATGGCAATCTGCAGTAGATTTACTGAAGATTGGTTTTGTACCCTCAATACTAGTTGGGGTTTTTACCCCATTAATAGCAATTGTTATTTTTCTAGGCAAAAGACTAGACAAATACAATGTCCCAGGGTGGATGTGCCGAAAGATAGCAGACGAAATCTGCTACACAGAGGTACCCGCAGTGGCCCTTTGGGGAGCAGTAATCGCACTACTGTCACCAATTACATTATCCATCTATTTGATTGTTAATGTATTTTTGGCGTCTGTAGTATGGTCAACTTGCACAATACTATATGAAAAAGATGAAGCTATTTGAAATATCATATAGACAACAGCCTAACCCCATTAAACTACTTAAGGCAGTTAGGTATGGAGAAAGCCGTGGGCATGTTGCCCAGGCCTGGAAACAGCTCAACAAAAAATTCCCAATTACAATACTGGGAATAAAACAGTTGAGCTAAAAAAGTGTGGAAGGGGCGAAAGCTCCTTCCACCTTTTTTTTAGATGACAGATATCTTATTTGTATATATACATTAAATGTGTTAATTTAATCTGTTTAATGAGCAATCCAGAAGACAATAAAGAAAAGCAGCAAGACGTAGAAACCAGTTTTTTGCCAGATTTTACTCCAGATCAACTTAAGGAAATAGGGGTATACGGAGAGGTATACGGCCCCCAGGATGCACCAAGACTAGCGAGTTTACCTGAGTGGCCACAACACTGGTACCATCCAGCTGATCCTCATGGGTGGCTGCAGTGGTACAAAAGATACTCCGAGGGCAGAAGAATGGAAGACGACAAAAGGCAAATTAAAAGGTGGATTGCTTTTAAGGCTAGGCACGGCGGTAAAATGTTTCAGTCTAATCCAACCCCAAGAAGAGCGTATGCACTGAGGAATTGGGCCATTGACCCAACTAAATTAGTAAAAGACCCAGAAGCATTAAAAGTTCTTATGGACGAATATAAAACCAAGAAATATAATAAAAATATGAATAAAGTTAGTTTTCTTCCCAAGTTAGCAAAAGATGAAAAACCTGGCCTTTGGGCAAACATAAGAGCAAAAAGACAAAGGGGCGAAAAACCAGCTAAACCTGGGGATAAAGATTATCCAGACAAAAAGCAGTGGAATAGATTGACGAAATCGGCTGAACAAGCTGTAACTTTTTTGCCAGATAAGATGGCAAAGTCTCCGGCGTGGCAAAGATCTGAAGGGAAAAACTCGGAGGGCGGATTAAATGCAAAAGGTAGAGCAAGTTACAATAAACAAACTGGCGGCAACCTAAAAGCTCCAGTTACTGAAAAAAATCCAAAAGGTAAAAGAGAAAGCAGACAAAACAGTTTCTGCTCCAGAATGTGTGGGATGAAAAAAAGAAGAACTGGGGCTGAAACAAAAAATGATCCAGATAGTAGAATAAACAAAGCTCTAAGGAAGTGGAGATGCAGATGCAGTTAATGACATTATTGTATGAAAAAAATATTATCTTTGTTAAGTAAAAAGGCTGGATTTGGCAGCATTCCAAGATTAATTAGTCAGCCAATTTCTGCTGTAAGTGACGGTCTTGCCGTAGCAAACACTGGACACGGGCATGGACTACATCAAGCAGTTAGTATTGCCGAAGGCGGTACAGGAGCCAGCAGTTTGTTGCACGAAGGACGTCATCACTTGTCAAAGGTTGCTCCTAGAATGAATAACGCAATTGGAGCGATGGCTCAATCATCTAACGCAGCTGGAGTGGCTGGGAAAGCATTGGGATTTGCTTCTAAAGCGGCACCATGGGCATGGGCCGGAAATATGGCGTTGCAAGGGGTAGATGTCGCAATGGATCCCGCAAAAAATTTAGCAGAAACTCAACAGGTTGCAGATAAAGGTGTCATGGGTAGAGCTTGGCATGGATTTGCTAACCCTATTAAAACTATAGCAGGTACAGGACAAATGTTAGGCGAGCTAGGTAAACTTAATGTTCAAAACTCCATGGACGAGGCTGCGCGTAATCCTGGACAGATAAATCAAAATTATACACCAACTTATACATCTAGCGCTACATCCACTGGACCAGGTATTCCATCTAATGTGTCTGTTCCCATGAAACAAATGCCTCAACAGGCAAATCAATTTCAGCCAGTTGGACAACCGTTCCAGAAAAAGTCTAACGCTCAATTGCCGCAACTTCAGACCAGTATTCCAAATGAAACACCAGAGGGATTATACAAAAGAATTTTGTCTAAAAATTTAAACGTTGACCAATTCTTTAATAACGCTATAAAACACGACTGGAAAATACCAGGCGTTCCTGGGTTCCTTGCGAGAACTGTAGCAAGAAAAGCTCAGCAAAATCCAGATCCATACTTAAATTCTCTAAGAAACAAAGTTCCTAAAAAAACAATAATAGACGCTATAATTAGGAATCCAGATGCATTTAAGAATGTTTCCAATAATTCAATAAACACAGCAAATATAACTTAATACATATGGGGATGTTCGATGAAATTAAAGTCAGTGTAGAATTACCACTTAATGACGAATTAAAGAAACATTCAATTAATTGGAGTGAAATAAATTTTCAAACAAAAGACTTAGATAATTGTTTAAGTCAATACTTCATAACAGAAACTGGAGATCTAGTAGAAGAGATAGTAGAAAGAGAATACATACCATTCTCTGAAGAAGAGAGAAAAAGTAAAGACGTTAGACCGTGGAATATCTGGAAAGAAGTAATAGAGAAAGATAGATATACAAAGAAAATAGACTATCACGGCAAAATAACATTTTATAGTAGCATAGACTCATCCGACACAGAGGAAACCTGGATGGATTTTGATGCATACTTTATTTACGGGAAATTAGATAAGATTTTATTAGTTGAGGTAAAAACAACCGAAAAACATTCAATTAGCTTTGAAAGACTAATACATGAACAAAAGGAAAAGGATAAAAAACTAATAAATAGATTTAGGAAGTTGCTAAATAAAGCTGGCTGGAAACATTTCTGGAAATCTATAAGTTATTTAATATATAGATCTGAAAGATGTTTGAACTCTTTGAATATGTTTATACGTAGATATTTAATTTATTAATACATGAAAAAAGATTTGTTTTCAGAGCTTTTTCCAGACTTTGTCCAGAAGAATGCGTTACCACAAGTAATAGATCCTAACGGATCAAAATCGTCTTACCCGGTTCCAGCAATGAAAAAGGGTAAGTTAACTTATGCTACCCCAGACGAAGTGGAATACAAAATATTGTCCCCTTCGCACGTGTATACAGACTCTATTAATCTAGCCCCAATGTTTAGTACAATGAAGGGGGCTAGAGCATTTATGGCTGGCAAGTATTTTACTCAAGCTTTGCCGATGGCACAACCAGAGCCACCTCTTGTAATGTCATTAGACGAAGACAATGAACAACCACTAGAAAAGACCATAGGGTCTAAAATAGGGGTTGTCGCGTCCCCAACTGACGGGGTAGTTAAAAAAATAACAAACGATAGAATAACAATAACTGGGTTAGACAAAAAAGATGTGGACATGGAGTTAAGATATTTTTATCCACACAACAGAAAGACATTTACTACAGATACTCCATTAGTTAAGCCAGGCGATCAAGTTAAAACCGGACAAGCATTAGCTCATTCAAATTATGTAAATAAAGATGGAGAACTATCTATAGGCAAGAATCTTAGGGTAGCTTTTATGCCAGGAAAACAGGGCGGTACGTTTGAGGACTCTATTACAATTAGTGAAGGCGCTGCATCTAAACTTACGTCATCGCATTTATATGGATTTGATGTAGAGAATAAGGACGGAGTAGTTTCCAATAAAAATAAATTTATACAATTGTTCCCAAATAAATACACAAAGGAACAGCTAAACAAGATAGACGACAATGGAATGATTAAACCAGGCGCAGAAATAAATCCTGGTGATCCAGTATTTTTATCTGTTGCTCCTAGGATTCTAAGGGCAGAAGACAGAGCTAAGGGAAATCTACATAAAATTCTCAAAAAATCTTTTATAGATAAAAGCCAAACATGGGAAAAAAACGTAAATGGTAACGTTATAGATGCCATAGAAACAAGAAGAGGTTTGTCTGTAAACATATCAGCAAATTTTCCAGCAAAGCCTGGGGATAAAATATCATCTAGATTTGCTGCTAAGGGGGTTATTGGTCGAATAATTCCTGATGATAAGATGTTTAAGGATAAAGACGGAAACACAGTGGATATATTGATCAATCCAGCTGCCATGATTGGAAGAGTTAACCCAGGCATGGTATATGAAGCTTTGTTAGGAAAAGTCGCCACAAAGACTGGAAAAAGATATACACTTCCATCCTTTTCTTCTGACTCGTTTCACGACTTCGTAAAAAATGAATTAGAGCTTAATCAGGTATCAGATACAGAAGACTTACTGGACCCAGAAACAAATAAAGTAATACCAAAAGTTCTCACTGGTATACAAAATTTTCTAAAGCTAGAGCATACAGCAGACGCAAAGCTTAGCGCGATAGATGAGGGTAATCCAGACCTAAACGAACAACCAGGTAAACCAGGTGGATCAGAAAGTGCAAAAAGAATAGGTATGTTAGATACAATGGCATTACTTTCTCATGGTGCTGTTAAAAATTTATTCGATATTCAGAATTATAGGACGGGTGCAAACGTGGATATGTGGAGATCTATAAAAATGGGCATGTCATTACCAGCACCAAAAACCCCCTTTATCTATGAAAAATTCACCAACACACTAAAAGCGGCTGGAATCAATCCAGACAAAAGGGGAGCAAATATAACAATAAAAGCTTTAAAAAAAGCGGACATAGATTCATTAGTTGAAAACAGAGAACTTAGCAATGCTGAAACAATAAACCCTAGAACTGGGGAGCCCGTAAAAGGTGGTCTAATGGATCAATCGTTGCACGGCATAGACGGTAAAAACTGGAGCTTCATATCATTGGACGAGCCAATTCCAAATCCAATATTAGAAGAACCACTAAGAAAATTACTTGGGCTCACTGAGAACAAAATGAGGGACGTTCTATCTGGAAAAGAAATGATTGATGGAAGAACTGGACCCGAGGCATTAGTTAATGCATACCAATCTATAGACTTCAATAGAATGGAAGAAGACTTGAGATCCGCAATAAGAAATGGATCAAAAACATCTAGGAATGATGCAGTAAAAAAATTAAATATTTTATCTGGAATAAGAAAACAGGGATTAGATAAAGATGACTTTTTTATGAAAAAAGTTCCTGTGTTGCCCCCAAGCTATAGACCTGTATCGATGGCTGGTAAAATGATGTTAAGTGCTGATGCAAATTATTTATATAAAGACTTAATGACAGCTAGAGATCTTCATAGAGAATCTAAAGATGCGTTTGGAGAATCAGAGGCTGGAGATGAAAAACTTTCTGTATATGACGCATTAACTGCTGTGATGGGGCTTGGAGATCCACTTCACCCAAAATTACAGCAAAAAGGTGTAAAAGGTTTTATAAAATCACTAGCAGGATCTGGTGGCCCAAAGACTGGAATGTTTTTATCTAAGGTAATTGGGCACACCGTAAATACAGTCGGTAGAGGTGTGACAATTCCTAGTGACGACCTAGATATGGACAGCATAGGTATTCCAGAAAAAATGGCATGGAAATTATATGCTCCATTTGTGATGAGAAGAATGGTTAAGAATGGGATGCCATCTACTCAAGCAGCATTAAACGTCGAAAGAAAAAGCGATTATGCTAAAAAATTCTTGCTTGATGAAATGTCCGAAAGGCCAGTTCTATACAATAGAGCACCAGCTCTACATAGATTCAATATTATGGCCGCTACCCCAAGACTCGTTACAGGAGATTCTATTCAGGTTAGCCCATTAATAGTCAAAGGATTTAACTTAGATTTTGATGGAGATCAAATGAATGTACATGTACCTGTATCCGATGACGCCATACAAGAGGCTAATAAAAAATTAATGCCGTCGAAAAACTTACTATCAATAAAAGATAATAAGATATTTTATACCCCATCTCAGGAATTTGTTTTAGGACTTTACAACACAACGAATATAGACAAAAATAAACCTTCAGTAAAATTCAAAGACGCATCAGAAGTAATATCTGCATACAGAAGGGGAGAAATATCAATCGACACACCAGTTGAAATTAGTGCATAATATAAAAATGAATACGAAGCCCTCAGTGTTATTTGGTAAAAATGCATCTGTTGCTAAGAATTTGCTTACCCCATTAATTACAGGTGGTGTAACCGCTGGCGGACTGGATTACCTTCAGAATAAAGACAACTATAGCGATGTAACCCCATCCAGAATTGGGCTCGGTGTAGTCAATCTACTTACGGGAGCCCTTGGTGGTAATCTAATTAGAAAAGGTGATGTAACAAAAGGACTTGGAACTGTTCTATTGGCACCCACAAAAGATGTGGCTCTAGCAGCGATTCCTGCATTACATGGACTGCAAAAATCACAAGATGAAATTGCAAAAACACAAGAACATATAAGAAAACCATTCCTAGATAAATTGTCCCCCACAGAAAAAACAATTATTGGTGGAGCTGGGGTACTTGGGACTGCTGCTTTAATCCCCATGATATTAAACATGAGTAGAGCGGCCAAGAGGGTAGGGGAAGGGAAAGTTATTAGGGTTAGCACAAGTCTTAGAAAGAGACCAAATCAAGACACTGATTTGAATGTGGGGGTAATAGATCTTCCAGAAGAAGAATCAGAGGATTTAAGTAAACAAGAAGAAAAACCAAAGGGTTTAATTAAAAAATTATTCAATATTTAAGGTATGCCAGATCCAATTTTAGGGGACCAACATTTTATACCAAACCCATTGGTCGATAGCCAAAAAACTAGATTTTATAGGAACCCCTCCTCTGGGTCTCTTTCTATACAATACACAAAAGATGGCGGTAAGGTTTGGAAAGAGTTCATAAGTCAGCCATCTTCTTTGGCTACCGAGGGTTGGGTTCCGACACTAGACTTAGACGGAAATGTGGTATGGAGACCAATAAATTCATTAGTAACACTGAGTGCCGGTCCAGGAACTACATCTGGTTCTGCTTCGGCCCCTGGATTTGTAGATTTTTATTTTCCTGGAGCTTTATTTGCTGGGAAAACTTTTGGTTATTTTGACATACCTGGGACACAATCATTGATCTGTTACGGAATGCAGGTAAGTTTTTTTATGAGCCCAGTTGGCGGCTCTACTGTAATACAACTAAAAGAGGAGAATACAAACTCAACTATAAATGAAACTATAATAGAAGATAGTAAGTTATTTTATTACGAGATTTTTACAAAAGAAAAAGAATTTTACCCACAGGATCAAATAAGATTGAAGGTAATTTCTGTAGCCGACACATCCCCAGGAGAATTTATGACCTGTAGGTTACTTTTTAGATAAGGAATAAATATATGTTAAATTTTAATACAGAGTTATTAAACGAAATATTAAACAAGATAGATAAAAAAGCTTTTGTGTCCTCTCCCCAAACACAACAAGCAATAGCACAGGCTCAACAAGAAGGATCAATTCCTCAGCCACCTCCACCAGCTCCAGGAACTGATGGTCAGCCTCAGATAGGATTTCCAGAGCTTGCACAATTAATACAGGGAGGGCTAGAGCAGTTAGCACAAATGCAGCAGCAAACAATGCAAATTGTTCAACAAATTGGTATGGAATTACAGGCAATGAAAATGGGTGGTAAGGGGGAAAAGAAAAAAAGTGTTCAAGAAAGACTTGACCAAATAGAGCAAATGATGGCACAAATAACTGGTGCAGATCCACAGCAAGCAGCAGCTCAACAAGAGCAGCAATCTGCTTCAGCCGATCAACAGGCTCAAGCAAATACTGAGGTACAACCAGCACAATAAAAAACATGCCAGATTATTCTTTGAGAGTTATTGCAAAAAATAACCCCCTAGAAGAGCCACTGCTAGATACAAAAGAGGTTAAAACAATAGAGATAAGGGATAATACAAATACCCTTGTTGCGTTAGTATTGTTAATGCCTCCAAGCCCAGTAATGATTATATCAAGAGATGATCAGGAAGATTTTGACCAAGTGGCTAAAAATTTAGGTATAAAAATAAAAGAACAATAAGATGATAAACAAAAAAAACAACACATCCTGGACAAAAAACGAGTTTGAAAAAGCCTGCAACTACAAAAACAATGGTCTGACGTATGACAAAATAGCAAAAAAATTAATGCGTAGTTTTAGCTCTGTGGAACACGCACTTAGACCTTCATCTAATTTATTTGAAAAATTTTCACAATCGTTTGAGTTCGCCAAGGAAGGATTACAACATGTACCTCAAAAACAAAGCAAAACTAGATGCGTTGGAGACGAGAACGAAATGGAGGCAGAGTCGGTAACAGAAGATATTAAAACATTGGAGGACTTGATTAGCGCCTGTAATATAGACCTAAAAAAATGGCAAATCGAAAGGTGGACAGCTAACACTTGGCCAGTTGGAATGAAATCAAAGGACGGAGACGTTGTAACTAAGAACTTGTACCAAGTAAAAGCACAGCTCAAAAGAAATCAATTAACTCGAGAAAACATTTCGGATATTTTTAATAGCTGTATATCTGGCATAAAAAATTCTTTAACTACACAAAAGAAGCACAATGTTTCTGGTGGAAAGGTTTTTGAAATTTCAATCCCAGATCTACACTTGGGGAAACTTGCTTGGGAAGAAGAAACAGGACACAGTAATTATAATTCTGCAGAGGCTATAGAAAAATTTAGATCAGCTTTGCTGGATTTTTTAGATAAAGTCAAAGGCGAAAAAATATCGGAGATAATTCTACCAATAGGTAATGATTTCTTTAATGTAAATAACAAGGAAAATACTACAGGTAATGGAACTCCACAGAACGAAGATAGTCGTTGGCAAAAATCTTTTAGAAGAGGTTGTGAATTGTCTACATGGGCAATAAATCAATGCAACTCAATTGCACCAGTAAAGGTTATTATAGTTCCAGGAAACCACGACATAGAGAGAACTTTTTATTTAGGTGAGTTCCTTGGAGCATTTTTCAAGGGTTCTAAAACCATATCAATAGATAATGCAGCTACATCTAGAAAATATCATGCAGTTGGAAATACGCTTTTGTGTTTCACTCACGGAGATAAAATAAAATTAAATCAACTCACTAGAATAGCTCAAGTTGAACAAAGAGAGCTGTGGGGAAAAACAGTTTATTGTGAGTGGCATCTTGGCCATTTACATAGAGAGTCTTCAATTGAAGAGGGTGGAGTGATAGCAAGAGTTATTCCAAGTTTATCTGCACCTGATGCTTGGCATAGCAACTCTGGGTATGTTACATCAAATAGGTGTGCTCAAGCTTTTTTGTATGACAAAAATAAGGGACTTGAGTGTATATATTACCATAGGGTATAGTTTACTTTAAATGACTACTACAGTAGCTAGACTTATTTTTAATTCTATTGTCCCAGAAGGGTTCAGAAATGATATTCCTGACGATAGGCCTATTGGTAGCAAAGAGGTTAAAGATGTCCTACAAAGAATAGCCGAAAACGAACCAGAAAAATATAGAGATATATCTTTTAAGTTACTTAGACTAGGATCTAAAGGGGCGGTGGAGACTGGAAGCTCTTTCTCGATGAAAGACCTTGAATCTCCTATAGATAAAAAAAGTTTGATGGACCAAGTTACGACCGAAGAAAATAGTATTTTTTCGGACAAAACTTTGACACAGGAAGAGAAGGAAAATAAGTTAATTAAGTTGTACAACAAATATTCATCAAAAATGCCAGATATGATATTTGACGCGTCTCTTAAAAGGGGTTCAAATTTGGCAAAAATGGTTGCATCTGGAGCAAGAGGAAACAAGAGTCAATTAAATAGTAATATAGGTGCCGACTTCTTGGTTATGGACCAAACAAATACTCCAGTCCCTATAGGAATAAAAAGTTCCTACACGCAAGGGATGACCCCAGCTGAATACTTCGCTGCTAGTTATGGAACTAGAGCCGGATTGATAGCTACAAAATTCTCCACTCAAAATTCTGGGTTTTTAGCGAAACAGATAAATGCAGCTGCCATGGATTTATTGGTCACTGAAGACGACTGCAAAACTTCTTCAGGTATTCCAGTTACAATTGATGACAAGGACAATGCTGGATCTGTTTTGGCTAAGGGCATTTCTGGATATCCTGCGGGCACATTGATTACCCCCAAAATTATAAAAGATATACAAAAACAGGGAAAAAGCAAAATATTGGTTAGGTCTGCAATGACGTGCAACGCGCACAACGGTGTATGCTCAAAGTGCTGTGGTATCAGAGAGCGTGGGACGTTGCCAAGTTTATCGGATGCCGTTGGTCTTTCTGCTGCAAGTGCATTAACGGAGCCACTTAGCCAAAGTCTTCTTTCCACTAAGCACTCAGCTGGCGTAGCCAATGTGGCAAAAGTAACTGGCTTTAAAGCAATAAACGCACTATTTCAGGTACCGGAAACTTTTCCAGACAAAGCTTCTATTTCTGAGACGGATGGCGTAGTTGATAGAGTAGATAAATTACCTCAAGGCGGATCAAGTATTATTGTATCTGGAAAAGAACACTATGTATCCCCAGATCACCAAATTTTAGTAAAAAGGGGAGACACGGTAGAACCAGGAGACAGACTGTCAAGCGGATTGATGAACCCAGCTGACGTAGTAAGATTAAAGGGTATTGGTGCTGGAAGATTAAGCTTACTGAAGCAAATACAGGATACATTCAAAGATAATGGTATAGATGTATCCAGGAGAAATGCTGAGTTAGTAGCTAGAGCCGTTGTTGATCACGTTACAGTTACTGATGCTGATGAATCTAGTCATTACTTACCGGATGAGGTTGTAGAGTATAGCTCTTTCAGTAAAAGCTATGTTCCTAGGCAAGATTCATTAAATTTGGAGCCACAAAAAGCTATTGGAAAATTTCTAGAAGCACCAGTACTAAATTATAGCATTGGAACAAAGATCACTAAAAGTGTAGCGAAGGAATTGAATGACATGGAGGAAAAACAAGTTTTGGTTTCAGATCACGAACCAAGCTTTAAGCCAAATATGGTTAGATTAATGGAGAATCCATCTCACGATAAAGATTGGATGTCTCAACTTGGAACATCTTATGTTCAAAAAAATTTAAAGAAAAATATCATAAAGGGTGACGTAACATCTAATATACATGGTACTAATCCGTTACCAGGATTAGCGTACGGCAAAGAATTTGGTAAACCGCCAAAGAATGTAATTGGTTATTAAAAACACTTGAATTAAATTATTTTTTATATATACCCAATTAATAAAACACAACAACATTAAATATATGGACAAAAGAGCAATTTTTCCTCAAAAAGATATAGATATTTCTAATTGGTATTGGTATAAAACAGGGTTTTCTTTAGAAGAAATACAGAAAATTGAAGAATCACTCTCAGGGGTCGAGACTCAGGATGCTGTTACTTACGGTGCAGATAAACCCAATTTGCAACATAGAAACAGTAAAATTAGTTGGATCCCCCAAGAAGATCCTAATTTTGTGTGGCTATATGATAAAATGATCGACCTCGCATTTAGAGCAAACAAAGATTTATGGAACTTTGATATTCATTGTATAAATGAATCGATACAATATACAAAGTATCTGGGAGGTGGCGGTCATTTTGGTTGGCATCTTGACTTGGGTCCAGGATTAACTTCAAGAAGAAAATTAAGTATGGTTGTACAGTTATCTGATCCAACCGAATACGAAGGTGGAGTTTTACAAATAATGAAGTCATCAATGTCACAAGACTTGCCAAAAGACAAAGGTGCAGTTATTTTATTTCCGTCTTATTTGCTACATAGGGTTACGCCAGTAGTGTCTGGGATAAGAAAAAGTCTAGTATTATGGGTTGGCGGCAATCATTTTAGATAATAAAATAAATTTCCCTCCAAAGTAAAACACAACCATGTTTATTGTGGTTGTGTTTTATATTTATGTATGGGTACCTAAAACAATACAAATAAAAGCCATAATATATTGTAGGATGTACCTCATTCTATAAATCATAAATCCTATGAAAAAAGAAGAAGTGATCACAGTAATCACAGTAATAAAGGCAATTTCAAAAATTGCGTTTATTGCTTTAATAATAGTTATAGCTATAAAGGCTTTAATAAAAGTAATAAGTCTGGTTCTACCATTGATGTTCTGGGTACTAGTACTTACAGCCATTTATGGTTTTACTTTATTTATTACCGAAAAAGATAACAATAAAAATTAATATTAATATGAAAACATTTATATTAAGTGTAATAGCATTATCAACAAGTGCTTGCATGGCATCAATGATATACATATATTATTGCCCAATTGATAGAATAGTTCAGAGCTATACATGGCCTGGAATATATAAGTGTCCAGTCTGTAATAGCGCAATGATGAATAGTGCTAGGATGCCAGGAGAAATACCAAAATGAGTTGCATGGGATCCGGCCATTGTTGTCGGATTCCATGCGCTTACGGCGAATGGAATAATGATAAAACAAAATGCAAACATCTCAAAGTAAAACATCACATAAAAAATGTTACCGTATATGAATGCGGAAATTACCAAAAAATTAAGCAAAGTGTACCAGACTGGGAGATCTATCCAGCTTTTGGAGCTGGATGCTGTCAACCACTCTTCAATACAGAAAGGTCAAGAATCATTGAGCTCATTAGACAAGGAGATATTAGTCTTCCTGTTCACTCTAATCAATGAGCTTAGTAATGTAGTACTCTCAGAGGACCAATGGTTTCTTGCAGAGGAGGCAGCAACGATGAGATGTATAAACTTAGGAATAAAACCAGACAGTATCTTAACAATAAAAGATAAGGTACGAAACATAAGAAAACGAAACATAGAAGCAAATCCAATTGCTTCTATGTTTTAAACGAAAAAAGCGAGAACACAAAATGTTCTCGCTTTTTTTTAGCTACTAGCTAATAATTACAAAAAACTTCTTTCTTTTGTGAAGATTATCAGTAAGAATAACTAAAAATATGCCGACTCCATTACAACAGGTTGAACAAAATTTATCCGAAATAGCAGTAGCTAAAATATCAGAAAAAAACCCCAACTTATTGAACCACTACTTGGGTTTTGACATCATAGACAAAAATGATGATGGCACAAGAGCCGCTGGTATAATGGGCTTCAAGTTAGGCGGACAACTAATCTACATTCCAGTATTTTTCCTTAATGGAAAGGTAAAGGGAATGGAGGTTATGTATCTAAAAAATTCTGATACATTTGTAGCAAACAACGAACAATGGGTTAACTATCTATCCGGTCAAAACCCAGAAGACATTGGTGAACCAGCCAAACAAAGTCCTGTAATAGATGGGGAAACGAGTAACACATTAAGAATATTTTCAAGACCACCAGCTAGTGCAAACAGCAAAGCTGCATCTTTGGAGAATTTTTATGACATAACTGTTGATGACTTTATTGATACAAAAATGGCACTATCTGAAACTGATAGTGATTTAATCGATTTTCTTCAAAAGTCTGGAAAAGAGAATTATGATAATTTCATAAAATACGCTCTTGAGACTCCAGAAATATTTTCATATATATCTAAGTTTTATGAACTGGATGACCTTAAGATAACTTTTGAGTCTAAAAAAGAGGCAAAGCAAGAAGACACAAAAGACCCAATAACGTTGATTAAGTCTGGTGACGCTCTGCTAAAGCTGTCAAATCTTTCCACAGAAGAAAAAACTGAAATAATTAAAAATGGATATAGAATTGACGACAACAGGGACGAAAAGGATAAAAGCGATTTATACTTAGGGGATTATAGAAAAGAATTTGGTCAAGTTACCGAAACTGGTCTATATGATATTCTAAACCATAACGGCGACATTATTAAGGCGATGGTTTTTGTTTCTGCAAGGGCGATCAATACTGGATCAAATGACCAGTCCATGCATTCAATGGGCAAATCTTATTCTCCACAGGTTGTTATTGACCCAAGTAATGGAAATATGGAGTGGGCAAAGCAGCCTGTTTACTACAAGTCTAATTCAGGTACCACACAGGAACTAACAAAAGAAGAGAAAGATGAAATTCTTAAAAATACAGGAAAAGATCTTAATTCATGTGTTGTTGGCAAAAAGTATTTCTTGGTAGATCATGAATTAAGTGTTTATGGTCCATTTAATGTTACAAACAAAATAACAGAAAATAAAAGGACAACTGTACTTGTCGAACAAGACTATGTGCCATTCAGCAATAGTAATTTCTTAACCGATGGTGGAAATTCTTCTTGTTTGTCGTCTGGATGTTGCGGTCATTGCTGGGGGGATAAGGGGTACCTTAGATCAATAGATAAAGATCATGGATTGCCTGAGTTCACCAAAGGCAATGTAGTGTTTGTACCTAAGTGTTGCAAGGTTATTGAGGTTAAGACTCCAGAATTTGACTCAAGCAAAATAAATGACGTCAAGCCAGGTGATGACAAAACTCTTCAATCTTTGTTAATTGGTAGGGGAGCTGGAGAGATTTTGGTAGAAAAATCTGCTGCATTCGACATTAACGTATTTGTTGACGGTTCTTCTTTGTCCTATAGAGACAAAAGCGAAGTGGTTGTTGATTTAATGAATAGAGCTGGGTTCTCTCAACAAGACTCAGAAAAAGTGGCATCAGAGATATTTGACAAAAAGAAGGCTAGAGTTTCTGGGTGGTACTTACCAAGAACAAATAAAAAACTAGCGTTCCCGTCTTTTGAAACCCCAGACGGTGCAGCTGGGGTAAATAGGGATGGCACTCCAGTTCAAACACAGCAACAATTGAGAACTCAAATGACTGAGTCAAGCCCTGGACCAAGGCCAGCAACAGACATGGACATTGGTTTATGGAATCAAATTACTGATGAAGATTTGAAATTCTTGGAAAGAGCAAGCGATAGCAATTCTAGACAGGTTTTTGACCCAGCAATGATAGGGGTGATCGTTAGAACATCTAGGTCTCAGTCTATAGTTCAGGAATATATCCCCGAACTAGTAGATAACTTAGATAGAATGTGCAGATTGCTTCTTTTATTTTATTGGCACAATTCGGACTTCGCAGAAGAATATGGTATCGATGAAATGGCGGATTTTGAGGATTTAATTTTATCCACAATAAAATCAACAGCTAAAGTTGTTTTATTCCTTAAGCAAAGAGCTGTAGAGAGCTCATCCAGTGGTACAGACGTACTTCAGTAATATGAATAAATACTCAAAAATCTATTTTAATGAATTAAATCAAAAAAATGCATTTGTGGTGCCAGCCGCCAGGGCCGCATTTTCTGCAGCAAAACCAATTGTTTCCGCTGGTGTAAAAAATTTATTAAATACAGCCAAGCCAATAGTTTCTAGCGCAATTCAAAAAGGCGTTAGTGCAGCAAAGCCATTAACGCAAAAAACAATAAAAAGCGTTGGCAATCTAAGTAGCGGAATTACAGGAGGCATTGGATCAATGGCAAGAGGGTATAGGGGCATATTAGAATCAAATCAGCCAATTAAAAATAAGGCAATGTCGATAATGAGTAATACATTTACTCAGCCATGGAACACAGCCACTGCAATAGCGAAGGAAAGGGGAGGAATCAAGAATATATCTGCTAAAGATATTGGAACCGTATTTGGTGTTGCAACACCTGGATTGGCTATCAATAACGCTATTGATACAGGTATTGATTCGGCATTTGGAGATCAGCCACAAAATCAAGACGAAACTCAAAATAATTTATGGAGTGACATAAACATAAGAAGCATTAAATATAGATGAACAAAGATACACATACATATTTGAGTAGGCTTGACATAGAGCTTAATAAAACGGCTGGTAGAGGTGATATGGCACTTAAACTTATTGGAACCGCATATAATGCCGTAAAAAATACTCCTAAATCTATTTTCTCTAGAACACATGGAAAAATGATTGACCTGACTAAGCCAATAGATAAGATTACCGGAACCGCAAATAGTCTAAAGGACATGATACTAGAAGACGGCGTTAAAAAAGATACAGTTTTTACTAGATCCCTTCAGTCTGATTATGCAAGATTGCTAAGAGATAGATTACAAGAATTAAGTGGTTTAACCACTGCATCATTAAATTAGCTATGAATAAATATACCGAAACATATAAAAATACATTAACTAAAGAAGCCAAAACAGCATCTATATTTAGTGCTGCTAAACCATTTATTTCTCCGGCCATAAGCGCTGCAAGAGGGGCTATTTCCTCTAACCCTAAGCTAATGGCTGGAATTGGCGGCGCAGCTGTTACTGGAGCTGGTGGAGTTGGACTCTATGATCAACTTACTGGAACGGATACTATGCTTGGAAAAGCAAGAGATTTTGCGTACAACCTGTACGGTAAAGAAAGCCCCACTGATGCTGCAAGAGGCGCTATAATGGGACTCGAAAATAAAAGATTAGAAAAAAGAAGAAATTACCTCAAAAATAATTTACCGGTTGCAGATGCGTCTCCAATGAAGGGTAGCTTAAATAAGAATCTTCCATCTGGCGCTGTTTCATTTTTTGGAGGAAATTCAGGGTCTTCTTTAGTTGAAAATGCTACACAGCAATATAATACTCAGAACGAGGCAAATATAAATTCCGCTATAAACGATGCACCTGGCTTTTTACCTAAAGCAGTGGGTACGTCCCCAAAAATGAATACCACAAACGGAATGGTTGAAGTAAGAAGAGCGCAGCCAGTCAGGAAAGATCAACAATCTGCTGCTGGAGTAAATACATCTACTGGTCCAACTGATGCCTTTTTGTCTAAAGTCATGGGAAGCTACAATTCTAAATCTGTTGCAGATAGAAGAAGGGCTGACATAGTTAGACAAATATACAAAGAGAATTCAAATGTAACTCCAAATCAAATATACGCCGACAAAAGATACATTCAAGATTATCAAAATTTCTTAAACAGAAATAAAAGAACAAGGTAACAAAATTGATAAATAAAAAATCAGATTTTTTAGCCAGCGCGGCGTCTTTCATTCCAGTATTTGGTGGATCAATATATGGTGGAATGGAGCCTCCAAGCGGAATGTCTGTGAGGCAGGGCGCAGATGTACTTGGTGCTTACGGCAGTACTGGCGGCATAACGGCACCAATAGGTATGCTCATGTCTAAGGGCATATTACCTACTTCCAAAAAGCAGGTTCAAAAAATATTAATTAAGGCGTTAATCTCTTCTTCTATTGGAACGGCTGTTGGATCTAGATTCGGAAAAATGGTTGAGTCAAAAAGTTATAAGAAGAGTGGAAACGATCAATCAATTGCAGGAGGTCAAAGTACTCCTGGGTTTTTAGGTCAATTAACAAAAGAGATAGTATTAGATCCACCCGTGGACGCTGTAAAAGATTTGTCGTCATCAGCAAACTTAGTTTATTCTGGAGACTCTGCTGGAGCTGGGGGAAAGCTTCTTTCTGGTGTTGGTAATGCTTTACTAGCTGGTTCGTCTTTTATTCCCGCACTGGGGACTGCAGGTAAGGGAATTCGGCTATTAAGTAAATTCACTGGAGCTGGGGCAAAAGCCTTAAAATTAACTAACGCCGCGAATAAAATTAATAGAGCTGGAGCCGTTTCCTCAAAGTTTTTGAGAGCGCCAATAACCCTTCTTAAGAGAACTCCAGTTTTAAATACTCTGACTGGAAACAAAAACATTTTTAAATATACCAAGCCTCAACCTGGTAAAAATTCTTTAAACCCATCGAACTTACTTAGACTGGGTGGAAATGCGATAAAAATGGTGGGCAACTCAGCGCCCAATATAACAGCTGGCCTGGGATTATCTGGAGCAGGCTCGTTAATGTACTCACATAGCCCAAGTGGCCAAATGAATTCAATGATGGATAGTAGCCTTTTTGGTGACATAATTGGAAAAGACCTAGTAAATGAAATATCTGGACTATCGTCTAAGGATAAACTAAGGGTCTTCCAACACCTCAAAGACAATACAAATATTCCTCAGAGGGTTCTTGGCGACTGGACAAATTCATGAGTAACATTAAAAGATTTTCAAGAGATTTTAGTGATGACCCAGATTACTCTCCATCATGGAGGGCTAATCAAGCTTTTGAGTATAGAAGAGTTCACAGAGAATTGTTAACTAGAGGAGAAGAAAATTTTGTTGTTATCCCAGAAGATGAGGATGACCAATACGTAATAGACTATTTTTCGTATCTAGTTCACGGGGCATGTAGATTACCACAGGTTAAATATGCTCACTCCTGCTTTGTAAGTAACCACACAAGGGGTTTTGGAACTCAAATACAGTCAATGTTACTTGGAAAAAAAACAGTTAAAGAAATATCTTCAGAGTTTAAAACAAAAGAAGAAAATATTGATTGTTACCTTAAATTATTTTTTGATGTATCAAGGTACCTTGATAGCGAAAATTTTGTTTATTCTATTATATCTCCGTACGACAGATGGAAAGAAACTCCACAGGATGTAGTAGCAAGCTCAATTTGGATGGGTATTTCATATGCGTTTGGATGGGAAACAGCTAAATATATTTTACAGAGAAGAATAAACGTAAATGATAGCATTGCATCTAAGCTCGTAAGTTCAATGAAGAATTGCTTGGAGCTTCAGGCAAGTGAATATATACTTGGAGTCAGATTAATAAATCACGCTAGACCAAGTGACTTCGATAGACACATATCCTATACGAATGCATTAAGTCTATCCGAGCAGACAAAACAAGGAGACGAAAATTTAAATTCAGATTTATTCAGAAAAGCACTTTGGGAAAGCATAACAGAGGTGTCATCGACGCTTAGCTACGATGACCCAGTTAGAAAAATAATTGGAGATAAAGAAAGAGAATCAAGAGGAGTAGACAAAAAAGAAATTAAAGAATTGACATATTTTTCTCCACAACCATTATAATTTATCTTAATATAATAAACACTTATGATTTACGAGCGTATTGAAAAAGCACTTAACTCTGCTATTAAACTCCATAATTCTGGTATAAATGCTAATGATAGTATTATAAAAGTAGCTAGAGAGCATGAACTTAACCCAGAGACTATTAGCAGGGTAATTGAAGCTTTCAATACTGCGAAGACAAAAGCTTATGTAAAAATAGCTAAAGACAAGTCAGCAGACTTTGACATAGCAGACAAAAAAACAGTAATAAATAGCGTCTTCAACGAAACTCAAATTGCTCCTAATTCTGTTGTTTCAGAAATGAAAGAGGACTTGAATGATTTTCTTGCTACTGAAGAAGTGTCTAAGACCGCTTCAGAAGAAGAGTTTGATATTGCAAGCACCTCGTCCATCCCACTAGAATCCAGAATCAAAACAGCGTTCTTTGCTATTAATGAACAAAACAGGGATTTAAGTGAAAAGAGGGATTTAATCATAGACAGCAGAGAGGCATTCTACAAGGGCATGAAAGAAGCTTCAGAAATACTTGAGTTTACCGAAGAGAGAGAGAAGGTAGCCGATTATGCTGCTCAAATTTTTTACGAGTATCAAGACAATAAACCCGCTGGGAGAATACTTGGTTTGATAGCTAAGGTTGCAAAAATAACTATAGATGATTTATCTGAGAATTTATCCGGTGATGTAAATTACGATGACAATAAATTTTTAAGGTGTTTCTCTGGGTTGGTTGATTCTGAGTCCATGTACACTAACAGTGTGACTGGATTTAATAGTCTTGTCAGAGATTGTTCTGCAAAAGAAGCCGAATTGAGAAACTTAATTTGCGATGCAAGCGGGATAAATAAAGAGGCATCAGCATCTAATTACTTGTGGAGTCCAGGCAGAGGGAATATTGCAGCAACTCAAAAATTTGCCGAATTCCCAGAAGATTTGATTTCTGACTTTGACCAAATTATATTTGGTGATTTAAAAAAAAATGAAGTTAAGTTAAACAAAAGCGCTTCAGATTTAGTTAATAATAGCACTAAACATAGTAGCGACAAAAAGGAAACAAAGAAAAAACCCACAGAATATCCACAAATATTTAGTCCAGGCAAAATGGTGTTAGATCAAATGTCTAACAACTTTAAATCTCAACTAATGTCCTCAGATTCTGCTATGGCTGATACAGCGGCAAATGGGTACTCCTTAAAATTAAGGGGAATAGATAATCCTAAAAAATACCAAATAGACAAACAAGAGATAGAAAACATAAAAAGAGAAGCTATCTTGAGGGAGTTAATGAATGACGATATTATATCTCAGCAAGATCCATCAGAAATAGAAAACTCTTACAACGCACTTATCCAGTTAGCCCCTAATGCCAGTATGATTAAGGATATAGCCAGGTCTGTCTTAAGACAAGGTACAGCTCAAGTAATTGATCCACATTTTGCCAATTCACTTGTAGAATTAGAGAACAATTTATTAAAAACTAAACAACTTGGGCAAGGTCAAACTCCACAAAAATGAAGACTAGAATATTAAAATATATTTCCGATCAAAAGTTTTTTATAGAAATCAGAAATGAAGATTTTTCTGAGGAGGACAATAAACTAATTCAAAAATTTGGTGAACCCGAGATAAATGTTGGAGGTCTTTATGGAGAGGAAACTGTACAGGGTCAGCCACCTAGCCCAACTGCTGACTGGATTTTACCAAACAGATTTGTAAAAGTGAAAAGAGGGTTTTTGCCTTTTGTGTGTTTTTTTGATAAAAGGTCATTTTCTGATGCTCAGACCAGAGCTAATTATTTAGCTGAGACAATAACTACAAGAATACAAAATGCAATGTCTGTGCTTAGATCTCAACAAGATTCATATACAAGTGAATCTATAACCAATATTTAATTAACAATTTTACAAAATGTATATGACCTTAGAAAACGTTTTGACAAAAGTGCATGAAAAACTAGCCAGTGATGAAATTGGATTAGCTATGCAAAAATTTGACTCCGAAATGGGTGAATTTGCTTTAACCTGCTTAAGACAAAAAAGAGCCGACAATTCGGCTGGATCCCCCCAAACCGGCAAACTAGACTCAATAAAGAATATTTTATTGAGTGGATTAAATTCCGCTAAAGATAAAATCAAAGACACTCCAGGTGGTGCAAATATAGCGAGTGGATTAGGTGGAGCAGCATTGGGTGGTTTATTTGGAAATCTTTCTTCATCAAAGGGGGAATTCGAAACAGACGAAGATTTCAATAGAAGAAAAAGAAATTCAACACTTAGCGGATTGGTTGCTGGTGGTGCTATTGGAGCATCTGTTCCATCTATATTAAATACCTTGGGCGGCGTAACACAAAACCTTGTGTCTGGGGGAGGCGAGCAAAAAAAAACTCTAAAAGATAAAGCAAAGGATATAATAAATCCCACTACAATATTAGCAACTGGTGGAGCTGCAGGCGGTGGATTTTTAAACAATTATTTAACAAAAAACAATTTGGCGGCACTACCGGAAAACGTCAGGAAAGATGGGGGAGATGAATTTATTAAAGCCGTTGGCGCTCACCCGTATTTTGGCGGAGAAAAAATAGATAAATTAATAAATTCAATAGATACAAAAGCGATTAAGGAAAAAATGTACAAAGAAATGGCTCGTGCTAGTGGAGTTAAAATTACAGCTAGTGAAGCACTTAAGGGTGGACTAAAGTCAAGTATTTTACGTCCATTGAGTAAAACAACTCTTTCGATTTTGCGGAGTGCACTATCAAGAAAGGGTTTGCTTCCTATCGCTGGAGCCGCTGCACTACCGGCTTTAAATGAATTGTATTTAGGGGATAAATTTTTTGACCAACCAGCATTTCAATAAATGAGAAAATTAATTTTCAACGACTCATTCGAATATCCAGATGCAGAATATCTGGTTCAAATAATTGACGATCCACAAAGGAGAGATAAGATAGCTTCGTCTGTTAGACATAGCTGGGGAGACATAGAGCCAATTAAAAATCACGCTATAATTCATCTAATTGCTTTAGGGTCATTTGAGAAGACTGGAAGTAATTTAAACTTTGATGCTTTTGAGGAGGAGGTTTGTAAAAAATCTCATCCAACTTTCGTGAAGAAAGCTAAATTATACAGGCATCATAATAGTAAAGTCCCACATGAGCAGAGAGATGGAGACGTAATTAAATCTGCTTATAACGAAAAAATGGGAAGAGTAGAATTAGCTATTGCAGCTAATATAGATAAGTGTGCTGATTGGCTTGGTAGAGTTGAAAGAGGTGGAGACGTTAAGTTTTCTATGGGGTGGCATTGTGATAATGATGTTTGTTCTATATGCGGAAATGTAAGTAAAGCGCCATCTGAATACTGTGTTCACGTTAAAAAAGCGGCACCTCACCCATTTGGAAGAAACAAGATATTGCCAGATGGAAGAAAATGTTTTGTATATAATAGAGATGGGTATTGGAATGATATATCATTTGTTGATCGCGGAGCAGACATGATCGCTATGGATTTAGCTAAAATTGCTGGTATTGACACAAGTGAGCCAATGGGCGGGGCTGAATTAGCGGAATTAATAGAAAACAGAATTCTATCTACCCCGAAGTTAGCTATAGCCGAAAAGCTATCTAAGATACAAAAATATATTGATGCAGTCGGCATTAATGCCCCTAAAAATGTTTTAGATAAAACAGATCTATCTGAGTCTGCAATAAGGGAGCTACAGAAAAAGAACCCAAAAGATATGTTTAGCTGTTTATCTAAAAATGCATCTATACTTCCGTTTAGGGTTTTTTATAAACTTGCTTCTGGATCCAGATTTAATGATTTCAAAAATTTAATAGACGAAACAGAGGATGTGATAAGTGAGTGTGTAAGATTGGAGTTGAAAGAGGCTTCTAATCTAGAAAAAATTGCATCTATTCATGATTTTGATTCATCTTGTAATGGGAATACTTCCATTACCCAAAACACAAAAAACGAAATAAACAAATTTATCTTGTCTCCCGATGTTCAGGACGAAAAAATAAAAAAAGCAGTTCTTTACAACGAGGAGTTAAATGATAAAAAAACTTCTATAAAGCCAGAGTCTCGTGCTATGGTAAGACAATACCTAGCCTACAAGGTTGCTGCTTTAAACGATATATCCGCTAATGATGATGTAATATTCAATGCTTTCATGTTGAATTAACCTTCAAAAAAGAGTGGACACAAAACTAAATACAAAATAAAATCAAAAAATATAAAAATTATGAGTAAAAGAAAAGCTCCCAAATTTAATACAGTCCTTGAAGACTTTCGCAGGTTTATAGGTGAATCTAAAACAGCTGAAGAGTCGCAAGGAAATAATGAAACGTCCGTATCTAAAGGCACTAGCGATTCCGAGGTTAACCAGGTTTTACCAGGATCTGGAAAAGCAACCGGTTCGAACTCAGATAAGGGTTTGACCATGGGTGTCGAAGCTACGGAGAAGGCTCCAGGAACAAAAGAACCATCTACAGAAGAGCGTTCCAGAAAAGAATGCTCACCTTCTAGCAAAATAGCCGAAGAAGGATCTGCCGCTGATCTTGTCAACAAACTTTTAGGCAATATCAAGCTCGCCACAGAGGAGCTTGAGAAACAAGCTGAAATGCCAGAGCAATTAAAAAAAGTAATTGAGGAAAAAAAAGAAGAGTCATCCGAAGATGAAGGTGATTCTACTGAAGAAGACAAGGAAGAAGAAAAGGAAGAAGGCAAGAAAGAAGATAAAGAGGCTACTGAAAAAAAATTGACAGAAGCTCAAAAAAAAATTGACGTAAATTCTAATAACAAGATTGACTCTAAAGACCTGGAAGCCCTCAGAAAAAAGGATGAATCTAAGGTTGCGAGTGAAGATGTTAAAGAGCCTAGTGCAATTGAAATAGATGAAGACGCATTAGCCGAAAAAATTGCGACACATTACAGAAATGTTTCTGTTGGGTATGAATTAGGAAAATTCTTGTTTAAGACACTTGAAGACAAAATGGCTGAAGAAGCTGCAGCTGCTGCCCCAGAAGAGGCTGCTCCACAAGCTGGAGAAGAAGGATCTGAAATAGAGCTCATTTTGCAAGCCTTACAGGAATTAGTTCAAGAAGGTCAAATCTCCGAGGAACAAGCACAACAAGTTTTGATGCAACTTCAGGCCGCAACTGAAGGCGGTCAGTCTCCAGAAGGAGAAGCTCCAGAACAAGAGGAGGCTACAGAACAAGAGGAATCTGAAGAGGAACCTAAGACAGCTTCTATCTTTTCTGAACAAGAGATCAAAGAGATTGAGTCCAATATCAATAGCAAGGTTGCTGAGTGGGTTTCCGAAGGTAAAACGGATGAAGAAATAACAGAACTTGTTAAGCAAGCTGCTGAAAATGACGCTCAAATTATTAACGGAGAAACAGCTCAAAATATAGCAGCTGATGAAGCAAATAGAAAACTTGCTGCGCTTGTTGAACTTGGTTATTCAACTCAAGAAATACAAGAATATTTTAAGACAGCGCAACAGCAAGATGAATTAAATCAAGCTATTGATAAAATGGTTTGCGATAAAGTTGCTGAATTGAAAGAAGCTGGAAAAACAGATTCTGAAATCACTGATTACCTTAATCAGGCAGCCATTGAAGACGCTAAATTGATCAAGTCGGCAATGGAACAGGAAAATATTCAGAACGCCATTTTGAGCAAGGTGGCTCAAGAGAGAGAGCAAAAAATAGCTAATGTTCCACCTGAAGTTCAGCAAATTCTTCAAGCTCTTGAAGCACTTCTTCAATCTGGACAAATTAGCGAAGAAGAAGCTATGCAGGTGTTACAAGAGTTAGGATTATCTGGTGGAGGCGAAGAAGCTCAATCCGCCCCAGCTGAACCTGAGGCCCAAGCTCCAGTTCCACCACAGGCTGCTTAATTAAAAAGGAGTTAAATAAATATGAATAATTTTAAAGAATTAATCGAAAATGCTGCGAAGCTTGCTGAACAAGCTATCCCAGCATTTAAGGATCAAGAAAAACTCAAGCAAATCGAGCCGCTTTATGAAAGTGCAGTAAAAAAAGCCGAACAACTCGAAAAAATTGCTTCTTCTGAGAAAGAAAGCTTTAGATCTGGATTAAATAAAATAGCCGACACTTTAGTTACAAGAGGTATATTAGAGGAGTCGAATAAAGTAGCATTTGTTTCTTCAATTGCTGATAACCCAACTGAAATCTTTAACGTGTTAGACAAAGTTGCTTCTGAGCTTAAAGCCGAAAGCTTTGGGCAACCAAGCAACTTGCAGTCTCTTTCGGAATTAGATCCATTTGAGAAATTAGTGATGGAAGGATAATAAAAGTATTGATTATTTTTAATTAATATAACAAAATATTAAAAATCAATTTATTCAAGAGTTTAAGTTGATCTCGTCAGGCTCACGAGACGATGTTACATGAGTAACATGAAGTAGGAGCAAAACTTAAAAAAAGGAAACAAAAAATGTCTCTCGAAGTTAATGTAAATATCGTGAAGGGTTGGCCAAATCCTTCCGTCGTAGAGAAAAGCCTTGCAGCCGCTACAGGTGTTACCCTCTCTCAGGGTGATGTCGCTGTTGTGGATTCAACAGGCAAATGGTCTAAACCAGCTACGACAACAATCAGCGCTCTTCCATTTATCATAATGGTTGATAGCGCAGACCCATCCACAAATCGTGGATCTCACAGCCCATCCAGCTACCGTCAATTACCATATGGCGCTATTCATGGAATTGGGTTTAACAATGCCCTCGAAATCGAAACAACCAATTATAAGACCTCTGACACATTCAATGTTGGAACAGAGCTTACCGCCAAAAATGGTCAACTTTGCGCTGCTGCCAGCACTGAAGTTGTTATTGGTACTGTTACACGTGCACCATACTCCTTGGGTACAAAAACGTATCTTACGTTTGTTCCAAGAGAAAACAGAACCAAATAATTGGAGGATAATTTAAAATGAATACTAATATCCCAGCTAAACTTATTAATGATAAATTCATGGAGAAGATCGCCTCGAACGATCTCAATAAGGCTGCTGAAGTCGCAACTGACTTCACACGCTTAACTCTCCGTGAAGAGGGTCTTCTTCGTAAAATCCTCCCACCTCAAACAATCACTGCCGCTGAGCTCGATAAGCAGCTCGATACAGATGAGCCAGTCAAGATCGTTGACAAAGAAGTTTCGCAACCACTCTCGATGAGCGTTGGTTTTGCTACACTTCCTAAAAATCGTATCATGAAGGGCGACAGATATCGTGTTGACTTTGCTCGCATTCTTAGCCCAAGCTACTTCCAAGACGTTCGTAGACTTGAGCAATACGATTATGATATTCGTAACGTGTTCAAAGAAAACGCGATTAAGGATCACATGACAGCTGAAGACGTTCCATTCTTCCAAACAATTGATTCTATTGTTGGAACAACTGGAAACGCAGCCAGCCCTGTTACTGGTAAGGTTCAATACTATGACTTCACGAATACCTCCAGAAATCCACTCGGTGTGAGCACTGGTTGGACACGTGAATCTCTTGTTGAGGCTACAAAGATCCTCTCGAAAGGCTTTACTCCTGGTGGTGGCGTTCTCGGCGCTGAGCAAACTCCTATCCGTCTTAACACTGACCTCATCGTCATGAATGTTAATACTGGACGCGAGTACCTCAAGTTCCAACACGTCAATATCGGTGATCTTTCGACTGAGTTGTTCAAAGGCGGTCTTTCGGCCACTACACTTCTCGGCCATAAGCACCTCTTCACAATGAAGGACGACATCGTTAAGGATGGTGAAGTTTATTACTTCTCCGCGCCACAATTCCTTGGCAAGTTCTACGAACTCGAACAACCAACTATGTTTGTTGATCGTCGTGCGTTCATGGTTGAGTTCTTTATCTACTCCTCGATTGGTGCCTCTATCGGTAACCCATTTGGTGTGGCTAAAGCGAAATTCTTCTAAGAGTTTCCCTCCTGGTAAATAAAAACTGAGGCGGCAGAAATGCCGCCTCTTTTTTTGCTTTGACAATGTCATAAAAACGATTATTTTGGTTTTTACATTGCGGGATACAATTCTGGCGAATTGGGGGGTCTCATAAGCCTCTTTAGGTGGGTTCGATTCCCACTCCCGCTACCACTTGCCGACATAGCTCAGAGGTAGAGCAGCGGTTTTGTAAACCGCTGGTCGTCGGTTCGAATCCGACTGTCGGCTCCAATTTTGTCTCTATAGTGTAATGGTTAGCACCTTTCCCTTTCACGGAAAGAGTAGGGGTTCAAATCCCCTTGGAGATGCCAAAACACACAACACAACAAAAATGAAAAGAATTAATTGGGAAGAGTACGCACTGCAAATAGCTGAGGTCGCCAGAACAAGAAGCGAGGATCCATGGAAAAGGGTTGGTGTGTGCATTCTTGATAAAAATAATAGAGTTATTTCAACTGGCTATAATGGTTTAGCCCCAGGAAAGGTAGCTCCAGATGATTTTTGGGAAGACAGAGAAAAACGACTGCCATTGGTAATACATGCAGAGACAAATGCATTGTCACTCGTAAACAATGGAGAAGGTTTCTTATTGGCCTCGACCTTGATGCCGTGCCCAGCATGTGCATTGAATATAGCATCACATGGAATAAAAAAAGTTATATACAAAGAGGTATACCAAAGAAGCGAAGAAGCTTTAAAAATTTTTGACTTTTACAATATTGAGTACAAGCATATAATAAGTTCTATTTAATGAATAAGTACTCACAAAATTACTTAAATGAATTAATCCAATCTGGGTTAAATTTAGATCACTCAAGGTCTTTTGTGTCTGCCGGGAATCCAGCAAATCATGGACAAATATCTCCACTTTATGCTAAGCTGCAAGAATTTGGATTAATGAAAAGACCTAATGTTTCTGACTACGCTTATGAGTCAATGAAGGCTAGAGGGCGCATTGCCAGTAAAAATATTCCATCTATATTAGCTTCAAATCCAAATCTAAAAATGTTTGGTAGATTAGGCAAGAACACTATTTTTCAAGCATTGTTGGATAAAATAACTCCAGGTGGAAGCAGGGTTGATGCATATAAATCAAGTCTGGGGAACTCTCTTGGAGGGTATGGAATAAAGAACATGGAAAGAAATTCTGAATTGTCTAAAAACTTTTTAAATAGTATGGACTCAGCTATGGCTGGTTCAGATGGTCAATGGGATTACTCAAAATCCCATGGATTCAATAGATCAGAAACAGTAAATAATTTAGCTGCTTTTAAAAAGCGGTTTGGATAATATAAAATAACTTATGAATAAATATACAAACATTTATATACAGAAAGTCGGGGAAGAACTAAAAGATCTACCCTCTACCGAAAATAAAACAAAAAAATTAACAACTATTCAAAAAATCAAACGAATGCTAAGGGACACGGTTACTGGGGCTGCAATTGGGGCTGGTGCTGGTGGACTTGCTGGAGGAATGGGCTCTGGTGTAATAAGAGATTTTGCTCTAGCTAATTCAGATGGAGGTAATTTATTAAGTGGTATTTCGTTTGCTAACGAAATGAGAATGCCAAAAGCAAGAGTGCAGGCAGTTTCTATCCCACTAGGAATAGCAGGTGGGGCCAGCCTTGGTGCTCTCGGTGGCTTACTTTTACCTCCTCTATATAGAGAATAATACAATAATTTATGAATAAATACGCAAATACGTATATGGATTCATTGTCGAAAGCCGTCAATGAATATAAACCATTCAATCAAATCGAATCAGTGGTAAAAGGACTTCCAGCTGCAGCAGCAGGTGGAGCTGGTTTCGGTGCACTTATCGGTGGCATAAGTCAAGCAGGTGACCCAGGATACGACAAAGAAGGAAACAAAAAAAGTAGAGTTAAACAAATTCTGAAGGGCATGGCGCTTGGTGGTGCAACTGGTGGTGTTGTTGGCGGACTAGGTGCTGCGGCGGCCCCTTCTTTGTTCCAAACGGGACTAGATGCTGCAAGGCAGGTTGCGAACGCTAATGTAGATAAAAATATTCCTATATTGTCATTCAAAGACAAAGTTGAAAACACCTTACAGAAAAGTAAACAAAATGCACAAGCTGCAGCGTTGTCGATAGGTGTTCCACAAATGAACATACAACAAATTGGTGAATTATTGAAATATTACCAAGGAAAATAAAAATAATGACCCCAGAAGTCCAGATAGTAACTCCACAGGATGTGCGATTCTTCATGATGGATCGCACAGCCTCAGAGAATTTCTTGTTGGATTCTGTTGAATTTTCTGACGAAGAAATACATTCTGGTATGCAGTTAACTGTAGATAAATATAATTCAACACTTCCAATGGTTGACGTATATACAGTCGAAAATTTTCCGTATAGATATGAAATGCTACTCGGAACTGCTGCATCATTGCTTAGATCAAAGGCGATGAACTACACTAGAAATAGGTTAGACTTTTCAACTAAAGATGGAACAACTATACAAGATAAACAGAAGACTGGAGAATACCTATCTATTGCTAATGTAATGATGCAGGAGTTTGACCAACGTATCACTCAAATAAAGAAGACAAAAAACGCTGAACAAGCTTTTGGCTTTATTTCTGGGCCATATAGTTATTTAAGACCATTCTAAAATGGCGTTCAAATTTACAAAATTTTGCGTTTCCCCCTCTACATTATTGGGGAGTTATGATATATCATGGTTTGGAATAGGTAACGGATTGTTCAGTTTTGATATAGAGTGGGGACCAAATGAAAGTGGTCCATGGAAAACGTTAAAGACTGTAATTAATGTATCAGACGTTACCCTGAAGTTTACTGATAGATTATTGTCCAATACAGACCCAATATGGTTTAGGGCTGTTGCAAAAGAAGGTGGAAGAGTTCAGGACATAAGTGCTCCAAGTTTTTATAATAATACATTAAGTAAACAAGATTTTCTTAGATACAGAGAAATGCTTAGAAGATGGAATATAGAACTTAAAAAATTTTCTGGTATCCCAGGATTCTTGTTAAGATTAAAAACATTTGGGGAGGTAGCAGATAATGTTCACCCCATATTAGGTTCTCCAGTTGGAACTGAAGACGAGTCTGGGCTCGGAAAAAAATTTAAAGGGGGATACTGGCCCGCAATAGAAATGCATGTTGCATATGCAGACGCCCCACCAACAACTACAAAACAATTATCAGTTGAAGAGACTGGCATATCGGAACCTGACAATGTTTTATTTTTTACTATGCCGTTTCCGGTTATTAAACCTCAAGACATTTGGGTTGCGCCACTTACAAATTCTAGGTATGAGGTAAGAAAAGTGGAAGAAATAGAATTCAGAACAATGACAATAAAACAGCAAGTTTTAGCTTCAAGGCTTCCAGTTACCGACCCATCCCACAAAATAAAAATATAAAAATGGATACAGACGATACATTGATTGCTCCAGACGGAGTCAGGCTTTATCCGGTAAAACCGCACACAGGACATAGAATAAAAAGTCCTATATATGCAATATCTGTTTTTGTGGCCACCCTTAAGCAGTTTTTTGGTACAGAAAATAGAATATCAACTGATTTCTCTAAGTATTTATGGAAAGAAGACCAAGCAGAATCAAATGTGTGGATAAGCGAAGAGCATAACGCGAATAGGTCTGTGATTGGAAAAAGACCTGCAATACTTGTTGGTATTAAACAAATAGCATATCCACAGCAATCTCTTGGAGATTATTCTTTACACGATCTACAAAATTCCACAACTTATATGTTGAATATAGTTGAATCTGTAATAAGATTTAGATGTATATCAGAGAATATGCTATCCAGTTTAGAACTGGCTACAGAAGTAAAATATTTTGTATCGGCGTTTGGACATCAAATATCTGAAGCTTTTTGCTTTGAGAAATTCAGAGCGTCACAGATGACCGAAACACAAAAAATAGAAGAATATAAAGAGTTTTTCGTGACAGATTTTTTATGTGAGTTAAAATATCAAGAGATATTAGGAGTAAAAACAGAAAACCTTAGGATTAAATCTGTGTTTACAAACCTAATTTACTCTGACTCTGCCAAAAAAATCTTGTCAGAACAGAAAATCTAATAAATAATATAAAAATAAAATTATGGCTAAAAGAACATACTTACTCCCACAGGTGATCGTTCAGCAAGATTTTGTGGCGCTCCCAGCAGCAGCTACTCAAGATCTTATTGCAGTGATCGTAGGACCCCAAAAATTGGTCAGAGACGTTAATGATCCAGAAGACGAAGCTTTCGTTGATTATGGAGCTTTTAACAATTTAGTTGACCAAACATACAAAATCAAAGGATACACAGATTTAGACATCCTTGAAAGAGATTCAGTTTTAGTGAATCTAAAAGACGTCACAGCTAAATATGCTCAACTCTCCTCTCCAGTTATTAATGTCGGAAGCAGCCAAAATCTGCTTAAGATATCTGATACTGCAGACGGATTCGTTGCATATCCAGAAATTTCCGCGAGTAGAAATTCTGCATTCAAGAATAGAGACGTCAAAGTTGGTGACTCTGTTATTGTCTCTTCTGGTGGTGTAACACAACTCAAAACTAGAGTGTTTGACATTATCCGTGATAGAGTTGATGCACAAATAGGCACAATCTCTGCAGACATCAGTAATAAATTTTACGCTAGTGATGCCTTTACTGTTGCCGCAATAAATGAAGCAACCGGTAGCGGTAGATCTATTGCTCAAAGTGTTTCTAGTGATTATTCTGGAGATCTCAGAAGCGGTAGATTAGACGATGTATATACAATAACAGTAACAGCTGGCGGAAATGGATCTGCTGCTAAGTTTTCGGTCACTAGCTTAAATGGCGACAATGTTGCTGTTTCTTCTATTTCCGGTATATCACTTGCCGTTGGAACAAATGGTCTTTCTATTGACTTTAGTTCTACTAACGGGTTTGTCGTTGGAGATTCGTATGTCGTTTCGGTTGCGAAAAAATTTGAACAAAATTTACCATCGATTGACAACGCTGATCCAGGAAAAGATTACGCAGGTTTATATGACACTGTTTACGAAGTTGAAGTAATTAAAGGCGGAACATGGAGTCAAAATCTTGAAGTTGTTGTTACAACTAATAATGCGATTGATGCACTTCCTCCTCAAAAAGTTGATACAAGTAATGGAAACTTCTTCCTTGGATCTTTGGGTCTCGTCGGAAAATTTGATGTATCCGAGAATGACGGCTTGAGAACTGGCGATATATTCTATATCCCTGTCACCGCTTCTACAGCTGGTGAGGCTAGAACAATTAAGTTGCTCGACAAAGTTCCATCTAGTGTTAGCAGCTCCACAGATATATCTGTTGAATTCTGCCACAATGTTGACTCAATCGTAATTCCACGTGCTGGTTATCCTAGACCTGGTGACAATGCTTGGTCTCTTGATGTTGACGATGAAACTGGTGACGCTACTTTAGCTCTTCAGAGCGATATTTATATCAATGACTCTCAATTCACTGAATTGAGCGGAGCTCTATCTAATCTTGAGATTAAGAGCGCTAGAGTATTAATTGGTTACAAAGCACTTCAGCTTCAAAATGCTCTTAGAATTAATTCGATCTCTGAGCCATCGTTAATACCAGCTCAATGCGGAAAATTGGTTCCAGAGAATCCAATTGCTTATGGCGTGTTTAAGGCTCTTCAAAATTCTGGTGGCACTAGAGTTTACTTTGTCCCAGTTGATGAAGACAACCTTGATGGATACAATAGAGCGTTTGACGCTACCCTTAATGAGGTTACCGCATACTATATTGTTCCAATGTCTAGCGACGAGAGAATTATACAGGCCGCTAAAGGGCATGTAATGAGCGCAAGTGATGAAATGGTTGCACGCGAAAGAATTGCAATTGTCAATCAATCTTTCTCTCCAGTTACAATGCTCTATGATAAATTGGCTGATGGTGCAACAGCATGGACTGGCTATGTTGAAATGGCTCCTGGCTCTGAACCAGCTGTCTACAACAGAGTCACTGTCCCTGGTGCCTCGCTCCTTACGGACAGAGTTAGAGCAGGAGATACATTTAGATCCAACTTCACGGTTGACGCATTAGGTAATGATGTTTATCAATCCTTCAAGGTTGTTGAAGTTCTGGACGAGCAAACACTCAGATTAGAGTCTCCTGCGTTCTCGGCTCCAGTTGGATCCGAATCGTCGCCTCGCAGAATTCAAATAGTCAGAAATTTAACAAAACGTGAGCAAGCCGAAAAAATTGCTGCTTCATCCGAAAGACTCGGAGTTAGACGTGTTGTGAATGTCTGGCCAGATATTCTTAGAGACGGGGACCTTTCTGTTGCTGGGTATTTTGCTGCAGCAGCGATTGCTGGACTTAAGTCTGGCGTTGCTCCTCATCAACCAGTTACTAATGTTATCTTAAATGGTTTCACAAGAGCTGATAGGTCCACTCCTTACTTCACTATGACCGACCTCAATATAATTGCTGGCGGTGGAACATGGATCATCGACCAAGACAGAAATGGTGGTGAAATATTCAACAGACATCAATTGACGACAGATTACACTGACGACAATATGGCTGAAGTGTCTATTACTACAAATCTTGACTCGATTTCTAAGTTAATCAGAGAAGACTTGAGACAATTCATCGGACAATGGAACAATCACCCGTTCTTCCAGCAGCTTCTTAAGACAAGACTTGTTGATAGACTCACCTTCTTACAAGGAAGAGCTGTCACTGTCAAGGCTGGTCCTCAATTGTTAAACTTTGAGATAGCGAACATTGGTACTGATCCATTGATCAGAACCAGGGTTCTTGTTGACATCAATCTTACGTTGCCTTACCCAGTCAACGTGATTCAAGTTAAACTTACTGTTATCTAATTTAGTAAAACTAAAGAAAAACCATGGCTGACATCTTTGGAAGAACAGTAGTACCAGTCGGCGGAGTTTACTCCTCGGATACGGCAGTAATGACCGTATCCGGGGCAGCTGGCTCAGGTGCTGGTGCCTTAGTCCAAAATGTTGAAGCTACATATACACAACAAGTAAACCAAATATTTGAGCTAGGATCTAATCAGGTCTACATGCAACTTGGACGTGCACAAGGTAATTTGACTATAGGAAAAATTCTTAGCAATCAAGACTTTGATAGAGCATTGTTCAATTCTTGCGCTGGGGGAGCAACTTGTATTATACAGGCCTCATCCGGCTGTCAGGGGCAGGGTAGCTCAAAATTAAAAGGAAAAACACTTAAGGGTGTATTTGTAACTCAGTATGGCGTTTCAATGACAACTCAAGACCTTCTCATAAGAGAAAACCTCGTGGCAATGTTCACGAGCATGGAAGAATAAAAATATAATAAAGAAAGAAATAAAATTATGGCTAATGACCTTTTCGGAAGAACAGTAGTACCAGTTGGTGGTGTTTACTCATCTGATACAGCAGTAATGACTGTGTCGGGAACAACAGCATCTGGTGTTGGAGCTCTGGTTCAAAACGTCGAGTGCAGTTATCAACAACAAGTTACTCAATTGTTTGAACTCGGATCAAATTCGGCTTACATGCAACTTGGGCGTGCACAAGGTCAATTAACTGTGGGCAAAATCCTCAGTAATGTTGACTTTGATAGAGCGTTGTTCAATTCTTGCGCAGGTGGCGGCACGGTTATCATTCAAGCTTCCTCTGGTTGCTATGGACAAGGATCCGCTACGCTTAGAGGAAAAACTCTTACTGGCGTGTTTATTACGCAATACGGAGTTTCGATGACAACTCAAGATCTCTTAATAAGAGAAAACTTAGTTGCTACATTCGTTGCTATGCAAGAAGCAGTCCCCAAGAAAGACCCTAATGAAGAATTAAACTCGGCTACTAATGCAAGATCTGTTGCATTGGCTGCTGGAGCTTAATTTTAGTTAAGAAAATTCTTTACACAATCAAAGAATTAAATATAAATAGGCAATGTGATTTTTTCGCATTGCCTATTTTAATTTAAATCGTTTATGGCACAAAGAAACTCAACTTCTCCAAATTTTCGGTCAATGTCTTCAGGCATGCCGTCTCCATCTGATCCTATAAATGCTGTTAACAGCGACTATGTAGACAGAGAACCGAACCAATACTCACAATTTTCTGTGTTAATTGGAAGAGTTGTAGATAGCTGGCCAGAAAATAATACAGCTTTAGTGTCAGTTGGTTTCAATGCTTATATAAGATGTTTGTATAATTGCACAAGTTTCGGTTCGGTTAGCGCTGTAACAGAAATTTATTCGCCTCAAATAGGTGACCATGTTATAGTTTCAAAGGGGCAAGACACAACATATGGGGTGATAATAGCGGCTGTTTTAATGCCAGGTGAATCAATAAAGGGATCCAGAATAACACCATCAATCTTTAAAGAATATAAGCAGACCTTTTTTTCCATAGGTAAACCCTCTACCTTTGAGTGCGATGAGCTTAAATTAGAGGCAGATAAAACATCTATTCCGAGTGATGTAATCCCTGGTGAAGTTTCTTCAATATCAGAAAATCATGTAGGGAGAATACATGGAAAATATTATTACAGGACACAGGCTGGAAATCTTGTGTCGGTTACTTTAAATTCAATAGATGATTTATTAGATGTTGTTGCGCACAATGCCCAAATATATAATTCATCTTTTAAGTTAAGGGGATTTTGTGACTTTGGAAGAAGTAATCTAGAAATATTATTTTCTCCAGATCTTAAATCATTTGTAGAAGACCAAAGAAAAAATCACACAAACAGATTAACATCTGGATGGCTGTCTTCGGGGGTTGCAATAGAGTCAAACAAAAGCATTAAAGACGGAACTGTTCACTCTGACACATGGTTTGATGAATTAGGTATACAATCTATTTGCACTACTTCATCAACTTGGATGCAAAAATTGAATGGTATATATTTACCTAAGCAACAAAAACAAGAAGACGACTTTACTGGAAAAGGTGATAAAGAAATTTATGACAATAAATCTAGAAAAGGTTTCAAGATAGCCCCAGAAGATCAACATCCAGCTGCTTTTGGTTGTATGGCCAGGGACTATGTGTCATGGCAAATGTCTGGTGGATATAGATTTAAAAGATACGAAAAATATGAAAAAGACTGGAAAGACCCAGAGCCAGAGCCAGGCAAGAAACTTGAAATGGGCGGGTCTCAGTATTGTTCATTTGGTAAAGTAAATCAAATAAAACAAGATATTAAAGGAATCCCAGACTATCAGCAATCAAGAGAGGGAGAGGCGTTTTGTGGAGTATTACCTGATGGATCTGTATTGCTTAGAGATGCCTGGGGATCCAGCATAGAATTAAGGGGCGGTAAGCTTGTATTAACTTCTGTAAAAGACCTGGAAATAATATCAGGAAAAAATGTAATAACTATTGCTGGACATGATCTAATAATGAAAAGCAAAAAATCTGCTGAATTACACACGACAGAAGGAAATATTAGAGTTAGATCCGGTATGCACACCCTCATAGACTCAAAGAGGGGGAGCATACAATTAACAGCACTCAACAGTACTGGACCTAGCGTAATAGAAAAGCAGGGAGATGAATATCATTCATCTGGAATAGTTTTAAGAACTAATGGTAATGTTCTTTCAAGGGCTCCAGTAATTAACTCTGTGGCTGACGTAGCCGTTGCAATTATGGGGCCGAATGATGAAACCGGCCCATTTGTTCTGGTTAGATCTAGCGCTTCATTACATTGGGCAGATAATGTTCATTTTCTGTATACAGAAGATGGAACCCCCCCAAAAAGGAGGGGGATGGTCATGGTCAATGCAGGATCTGTACAGTGCGGACAATTTGGTGTATTCGAAGAAACTGCATACACTAAGGGTTACTGTATGGCTGAAAAGAGCCTTATTGCAATTGACCATGTAATGTCAAATGGGATGCACGCATCAAAAAGATACTATCCACATGTGCTTACATTAAAGGAGCCGATAAAAATTCCTCCAGAGGAGCACAAAAGATATTCAGCGTTCGGAGCAATATCTGAAGAAGTTCCACAGCCTAAGATAATTAGAGACTGCAGAAGTCCGTGGTTGACAGAAGACTACCCAGATATAGACTGGAGATATAGAAGAGTAAAAGAATATAATACATTAGAGCATTTATGGTTTGAATCTTTTTGGCAAAGGCAATATAAAGACAATTTAAGTACATGGGACCATTCATCAGATAAAGACAGGTACGATGAAATGGCATGGCCAGGAAAAGAATACTTGGATGGCTCTAAAGAATGTTGGATAACATACAAAGAGGAAAATGTATCAGAAGATGGAACCCCCAAGATTTATAAAGAACAAAAAGAAGAAGGCGGTAAATTTGAAAAATTAAAATATTCAGAAATAAAATATCATTCGTAAAAATATGGAACAAAAAGAAACACTACAATCAATAAAAGAGTCCGCTATCCCAACGATAGAGGGGAACGAAACAGCTAATTCATCACTTAAGTTACCTAGGCTAGAAATAACGGAAAAAGATAGAGATCTTTATGCCGAGTGCCTAGCAACAGGAAATGTTTTTAGGCAAAAATTTGAAAACAAAAAACTTAAAATTAATGTAGAATTTAAGGATAAAACAAAAAAAGAAACTGATATTATCTCAAGACAGGTAGACAAAATATATAATGATGGATTGCTGTATTCGGTTCAGGAATATATAAATTTATTTAATCTTGGATGCTTATACTATCAGTTAGCATCTGTAAATGGGGTGGAGCAAATAAAAGAATACCCATCAAGCGTATGGGAAATGAAAGACTTTAATTTACTTGCGATTATAGATAAAAGTTATGTAGGTTCATTATCTTCGTCTAGTTTATATATATTAATGGGAATGATGACACAATTTAATCAAAAATTGTATGACCTTGCGAAAGAAGCTTTTGATGTAAATTTTTCGAAACCCGCAAAAGGTTCCTAACCAGACAGGCCTTTTTGCGGGGTTTGACTGGTAATAAGTCTGCAGATGACATGCCTTCTCTTTACGAGAGAGTTAGGCTTGAAATGGCTCGTGGAGGATTAGAGCATGAAAATTACATGGAGATACTTACAACAAAGATAAGTGTTCTAGGTGGAATGAATTTCATATCTCCAGAAAATATAAATAAAGCTAATTCAAATAGGACAGAAAATTTTAATAAATTTATAGAATCTTGCTATCCATACATAAAACTTATTAAGCCAGAATCAAAGAAAATGAAAACAAATGATGAGTTAATAGAAGAATATAAAAAGATGTTCCCAGACATGAAGTAATAAATCATTTATGAATTTTGTCTTTTTGGTTAAATAAATTAAAGATATAGTAATATAGTGAATCCATACGATATATTGAATAATCAGCGGCAAATTGGAGAAATTGGTGGATTAAACTCGCAAATACCTCCAGGAATCAATCTACCATATGGGTATCCATCTATGTCTCCCATAGACATAGCAAGAAATGAGGCAAATAGGGGTTTTGCCCCAGCTTCATCAATCGCTACAGGTAACCCGATGCTTGATATGATGATTAATTTAATGGTGTCATCATTTAACGGCGGGAGACCTATGCTTGGGTCTTTCAAGAGGCCCTCTGTGTCCGACTATCAGTACACCTCAATGCAAGAGCGACACAGAGTATTTGATTTAGCAAAGCCATCTTTATTGGCAGCAAATCCAATGTTAAGTGGATTAGGTGACTTAGGGCAAAACAGATTATTTCAAGAGTTTGCCGATCAATATACTCCTGGTGGAAGCATGACAGATGCTTTTGGTGTTGTAATGGGTAACTTTACCGAAAATATGGCCGGACCTGGCATAAGAAACGCTGAGGCAAATGCTGTACACGCCGCAAACATAGTAAGAAATGTTAGCAATTTGATGTCTGATAAGGACGGTAATTGGGATTACTCAAAGTCACGTGGATTTAGTAGAGCGGAAACTTTTCAAAACATGGCCGCATTTAACAGAAAATTTGGCGGATTCATGGGCGAAATAACTGATCGATCCCAGCAATCAAAAGATAGTAATTTATCTAAATTAGCTGGAGAGGTATTAAAAAGACCATCACTGCCATACGGACCCACACCGCAAAGGGCTCAAGAAATAGACCAGGCTAGGAAAGAGCACGCTAAAGCTCAAAATATTCTATCTAATGGTATTACAGATCCAAATAAAATAAATATAACGGCACCGGTTAAATTAGCTAAAGACGTAATAGAAAGAGCCGGAACAGAAGGAAAGCTAAGCGACAACGACAGAGATGAAATATCTAAGTACTCCGAAGCACTTGAAGCAATAAACACATTAAATCAACAAAACACTGAAAACATCAGTAACGTAACAAATACGGATAACGTTACAAAGAGCACAGATAACGTAACAAATACGGATAACGTTACAAATACCAATAATGTCACAAATACAGATAACGTTACAAATACCAATAATGTCACAAATAAGACCGACAAAGTAGATAGAATAATAAAAGAAATAGATAAAAGGACTAGAACCGAATCACCATATTTACCAGAATCTTCGGTAGAAATCGCTGATACGCCAAAACTGGATACCACTATAAACCAGGTACAAAAAATTATAGAGAAGCATGGAACAAAACAAGAGATAGAAACATTCAATAATCAAAAGGAAACAATACTCAAGCAATCTAAAAGGTCGATAGACATAACAGAACCATCAAAATTAGTCAGAGACGTATTATCTAGGGCTGAGCGACAAGGAAAAATAAACGAAAACGAGAAAAATAGCATACAAGAAAATTATCCAAGGGTTTTTAACTCTATAAATAAGACCCCAGGTACACAGCCTAGAATAACTACAGAATCAAGGAATAAGGCCACTAGCACACTAGATCAATTATCTAACGTAATAGAGAAATTCGGAACAGAAGAAGAAAAAAAACAATTCAGTCAGGAATTACAAAAAATAAATAAAGAACAGAAAATTCATATAAATGAGGATAGCAATACATCTGAGCGCAGAAATAAAAATGATGTAAAAGAAATAGAGTCTAAGTTCTCAAATGAAATACGATATTTAAATACTACAGAAGAAAAACAAAATTTTACAGAAAAAATACAGAAACTAAAGGGGTCCAAATTATATCAAAAATTTGATGACGTTGAGTCTACAGTAGACTCTAAAATAGACTCAGAATTTTCTGACATCATAGATACAATAGAAACTCCAGAAAAAAAACAAGAGTTCAAGAAAAGACTTAAAGAATCTAAATATACATTTACTGATCAAATACAGGACCAAGAAAAAGAAGTAGAAAGTAATTTTTCGGATATAATCCAGAAAATAGAGACTCCAGAGAAGAAAAAGCAATTTATACAAAATGTGCAAAAATTCAGAGAGTCTGAGTCACGAGAATTAATACAGCAAAAAGAACAGGTTAATAGAGAATTTTCTAACATAATAGAAAGACTAGATACACCAGAACAAAAAGAAGAATTCATAAATAAAGTACAGGAAATAAAAAAAGATAAACAAAATAGTGCCAAAGAACAGAGGATTGAAATAGAGAAAGAGTTTCCAGATATAATTGGAAAGCTAACTACGCCAGAACAAAAAGAAGAGTTTTTTAATAAGGTTAAAGAAGTAAAAGAATATGAATCGCCAAGGTACGAGCAAAAACAAAAACAACAAATAACTCAAGAATTCCCAGATGTACTAGAAAAACTTGATACACCACAACAAAAAGAAGAATTTATAAATAAGGTACAAAAACTAAGAGAGGAAGATAAAACAGAAAATACTCAAGAGGAGAGACAACAATCTAAAAAAGAATTTTCTAGCATACTTAATGACATAGAAAACCCAGAAGAAATAGAAAAATTTTTAGATAATGTTCAAGAAATTAGGAAAGTAAAGCCAAGTAAAATCAGAGAACAGAGAAGAGAAATAGAGGGAGAATTTTTCCCAGACATAATAAAAAGTGCTAAGACTCCAGAGGAAAAAAATAAGATAGTAAATAGATTACAAAAAGTTAGAGCATCTGGTAAAAAATATTCAAATGAACAGGATCAGATTCAACAAATAGAAACAAATTTTTCGGACATAATAGGAGAACTTAAAACGCCTGAAGAAAAAGAGTCGTTTAAGTATAGGGTACAAAAGTTACAGGAATCAGGAGAAAAAGAGTTTGACGCCGAAATACAGGAAAAATTCCCGGAGGAGGTAAATAAACTTAAGACACCTGAAGAAATAGTGGAGTTTAAGTCAAAAATACAAAAACTCAAATCTCAGTCTGAGGAAAAATTTGAAAATAAGATTGAAAATGAATTTAGTCAGGAAATATCAAAATTTAAAAATCCAGAAGAAATAGAGAACTTTAAAAATAAAATACAGGAAGTAACTGGGGTTGGAATTGAAGAACAAGATAAGGAAATAGAAAAACGGTTCTCTAGTGTATTAAATAAATTAAGTGAACCAGAAGATAAACAGAGGTTTAAGAAAAAAATAAAAAAACTTAGGGGATCTTCTAGCAAAACAGAAGAAGAAAAAATAGATATAGAGGCGGAGTTTCCTAATGTACTTGAAAAACTTAAAACTCCAGAAGAGATAAATGAATTCAAGTCAAGAATTGAGGAAAAAGCAAAAGAGTATCAACCCACCAAAAGCGAAAAAACAATAGAAAAAGATTTCTCTGAAATCATTGAAACATTTAATACACCACAAGAAAAACAAGAATTTAAGGAAAGATTAAATGAATTTAGTTCTGCCGCAGGCAGAAAAAGCAAAGAGAAGCAGATTACACCAGAAAAAGAGTTTTCTGATGTAATTACAAAATTAACTCCAGAAAAGAGGGAAAAATTCAAGGAGAAACTACAGAATCTTAATCAATTAAAGGTTGATAATAAAAAAGAACTAGAGATTGGCGTAGGCTCAGAGTTCCCCGAAATAATGGATAAGCTCAATACCACAGAGCAAAAAGAACAGTTTATTTCTAAGGTACAGGATATTAAAAAATATCAACAAAATAAGTCACCTGAACAAGATTACTCTTTTAGAGGAGATTTAGATTTATATCAACAAAATAAGACCCCTAAACAAGATTACTCTAATAGGGGTGACCATGATTTACTTAGTGGTCTAGATTCACCAGAGGAAAAAGAAAAATTTGACCGAGAAATGATGGAGATAAAAAGACAGTCTCCTTTAAGCAGCAAAGAAAATAATTCCATAGATATAACGACACCTACGGCTTTAGCCAAAAATGCTATTGATAGGGCTAGAAAAAACAATTTAATATCTAATAGAGATCAAAATGAACTATCATATTATTATGACGCTAATGAAGCCATAGATGCGCTTTCATCGGCCAAGGAAAAACAAAAAGAAGAAGATGTAAACAATAGAGTGACTGCTGCCCCAGGCGAGGATCTTGATGGTCATTTATCTGAATATGAAGTTGCCATCAAAAAATATGGAACACCCGAGGAACAAAAAGCATTTGATGAGCAAAAAAATAATATACTTGAATCAACAAAGGTCGATTTAACAGATACAGCTAAAATAGTTAAACAGGTAATGCAAAGAAAGTCTGAATTACCTAAGGAAGACAAATCAAAACAGGAAAAAGTAAAAGAGGCAGAAAATTTAGTAAAAGAGTTAGAAGACACCGGAACAGTAAAAAGAAGAAATGATCAGTCCTTAATAAAAACAATAGATGATGTTTCTGAAGTCGTTGATTTAATTGGTACGGAACAAGAGAAGAAAGAGTTCACTAAGCAGTCAGGCAAAATAAAGAAAAAGATTGGGATACAGGAAGACGATGTTTCAACGTTTTCTTCCGACAAGGAAATAGACATAAGCGATCCTACTAAATTGGTAAAAGGGATAGTGGAAAGAGCAGAAAAAGAAGGAAAGATAGGAGACAAAGAAAGGGAGGAAATATCTTCTTACACCGAAGCTGTTGAGGCTTTGACAAAAGCAAAGAAACAAGAGGAAAATAACACGAAAACAGGTGCAAATCAAAAATCAAACACCGTTTCAGTAACTGGGGAAGAAAAGCTTAGGTCAACATTAGACCAATTTTCAAAAATAGCTTTAAAGCTTGGAACAGAAAACGAAGTAAGACAGCTAAACCAGCAATCACAAACAATAGTACAAAAAAACAACGATAAAATAGAACAAGCCAGAAATACGGAAATACAGACAATTAAAAATTTTGGAACAGAGAAGGATATTAAACTGGCAAATGAAATAATGAATCCTAGGAGCAGCTCTGGATTACAAGCTATTTCAGAACCCAGAACACCACAAAACGCAAAAGAACAAGACCAGAAAGGACAAGATTTAAGCGAGCTAAATAGCATGATCAGAGAAGCGCAAAATGTATTTGGAGCTGACACGGGGCTAGGGGAATTAATGGATCGAGTAGGTGACTTAGTTGAAGGGTCTTCTGGAATGTCTACTGGAAAAGTTAGAGACTTGTTGCAAAAAATACAGGCAACAGCTGTAGTAGTGGACATGAGTAATGATGCAATAGCAAGATATTTTGAAGTAACAAATCAAATGTATAAAGGAATGGGCGTAAAGGGAGGAAACCAGACAAACATGGCTCAAAACGCTTTGATAGCTGCAAAGGGCTTAGTAGACGCTAGGAGAAAAGACGCTCAAGACAAAAAAGAGATATACACTGGTAAATCTACAGAAGAGACGGCTGTGAAGATAGCAGAATATCAAGGCAGGGTAGCAAGATCATCAGAAAATCAAGGACTGGTTGCTGCATTAGCTGTATTGGGGACTGAAGGGGAACAAGGCAAGGTCGCAAAGGAAATGAAGGAAGCGATGGAAAATAAAGACTTCGAAAAAGCCAGGCGAATAAGAGAGGAGGCAGCTGAATCAGGTAGAATAGATGAAAATACAGATCTGATGATAGACGTACTTGATAACAAAATTGAAGAAGAGGGCGGTGCATCAGAAAATACACTAAAGTTAATAAAATCAAAATACGGTGAGGGGGCTTACTTTGATTATCTAACTGGAGCTGACATAGAATTCAATAATAAGGCAACATACAAATATATATCAGAGTCAATAATGGGCACGAGGGACGCAGACTCAGTTTTTGCAAGAACAATAGCAGAGACTGGCGTAGGATCAGAAGGTTCATCAAAAATAAGGGAAGCGCTAGAAGAGGGTAAAATAACACAGGAAGACATTACCGACGATAAAAGAATGAAGGAAAGAATCTCGGAGATACTTCCTACAGCAACTGCAGAACAAGTACAGGAAATATCGGGAACCTTAACGTCTGCAGCTAACACCAATGATTTATCAGAAGCGTTTGAAGTTGCAGGAAATGAAGGTGCTACAGCTAGGATAAAAGAGTTGATGAAAGATCAACAGGAAATTCAGGCAGAAGTCAAACAAGTAAGTGAAACAAGGGGGCCATTACTTAGAGACTTTAACATTGGCGAAAAAGCAATGGGCGTAATGTCTAAAGTCTACAAAGACTTAAAGAAAGAGGGAAATGAAGAAGGTCAAATCACGTTTGAGAGTGTTGCAAGGGCAGCTGGCGGTGCTTTAGGTGACTATGATAAAATGACGGATAAACAAAAAGAAATTGGCCAGGCTCAACTAGATTTAGTAACTGGAAAAGGTGGCAAAATAGTTGAAATGCATGAAAAAGCCAAAAAAGAGGCACATGAAGAAGCTGTTAAAGAAGTAGGAAAACTAGAAAAAACTGGAACCAAATTAAGTGAAGAAACAAGAAATAAATACATAGAGGAACACGAAAACAGAATTTTCGAAGAGAAGAAAAGTAAAATATCTGAAGAGCTTGAGAGCGGAAAGGTCAAGCTTCAGGGAGAAGAAACGGAAAAGGAAAAGAAAAATGATTTCGATCCTAAAGACGCCATAGAAAGAATATTAAGAGCTCTCGAGGGAATAGCAGACAAGCTTGGAGTAGATAAAAAAGCTATATCCGCTAAAAGCTCTAAAGGGGGCGCAGACAGCAAAACAGAAAATAATGGATCATGGTGGAATCCATTTGATTGATGTATAATATCAATTAAATACAAAATTATAAAATATGGCAGATATATTAGTAGCACAAAGAGGTCACATAATAAAAAGTGAAGACAAAAGAATTGTAATTGCTAACCTTAGCCCAAGTATATCTGGGGAGGGGGAGATTCTTGTTGTGTCTAATATAGCAATAGCCAGAAACCAAGTTACACAGTATGTAAAAACTCTTGATGATAAAACTTTTGGATACGCCTGGGGAGAAGGGGTTGGTGCAATACGAGTAAGTGGATACATTTTTTTAATGCAATGCACTTCTCCAACTGGACACGGTGTAGCTAATATAGATAAATACTATGACGAAAATAATGTATATACTAAAGGTGGGCCATGTACTTTGTCGATAGGTGGTGCTTCGTGGATTGGATATTTGGAAAAAGAAACATTAGACTTACAAATGACTCAATTCAATTTTGGACAATTTAGCTTAGATTTTTCAATAATTAAAACAACATAATAAAATGGTGGAAGAAATTAGGACATACTTATTAAATGACATGGCGTTCTCAAGGTACGCGTACATAGATAAAGATTATTCTCCGATATTATTGAGTGAAACTTTCTCTTCATTTAGAAATTGTTTATTAATAGGAAATAACGAAATAGAACCGGAGGTACAGATTTGGAGGTCTAATTTAATGGTAGACGCAATATACAACGACTTAGATTTGTCTAAAATTGCTTTACGTAATTTTGATTCAAGGCGAATACCAGATAAAAACGATTTAAGTAACAATTTTTTGCCTACAATTAAACAGAGTTTTTATGACGATAGAGTTTTAATTAAATCAGATAATCAAAACTACCCACAGGATGGGATATACAACAAGAGAATATCGTTAACAAAAAAAACAAATAATATTCTGTCTGTGTCTTATTTAGTGGACAATAAAAGCAACACAAGAGACCAGCAAATTATTTTTACTTTTAGGGGAAATATATCTAATTTTCTGTATATACCGGATACCAGACTAAGAATAGGTTTTTTAAATTGTTCGCATATACCGTTTAACCAGATGAATATTAAATTAATGTATCCATATTTTTTTAATGTAAATAATTTAATAGACAACGTTTATCAAATACCAGGAATAGAAGAATTGATATGGTTAAACAAAAAAGCGTACGAAGATGTTTTTGATATATACTCAAAAACAGATAGATCATACAAAAAAGTATTGTGTTTACTGCTTGCTTACGCTATCTCATTAAAATGGCAATAAAATACTGCGCTTTTATAGACAACATAGTAAAACCAGAGGTCACCATGAATGGTGATAGGGTTGTGCAAGCTAGAGTAGTAAATCAGGTCGGGGAAATACCTTCCGCCACTGTGTTGATAAAACCCGAAGATGTTTCTAAATATTCTTCACCAGATCAAGAGCTAGAAATAAAAATATCCAATACGCCAGGTAGCGGAACTTTATTTAAGGGGTACTTAAGTGGTGTAAATTTTTCAAACATGAGTGGCAATATTAGCGCTGGAGTTGATATAATTCACAAGGCCAGAGATCTACAAGAAACGTCAAGTGTTGTTCCTGGTGTAACTAAATCCGGGAATGCGGAAATGGAGACAATTTTATACAGGAAGAAAAAATCACTTAAAGCTGAAGAAAGCGGAGCATATCAATCTTTTGATTTAGATAAGCCATTTCCAAAGGCTATTTGTGACGGGATCATAAATTGGTTAAATTCCGTTCAAACAACTCAAATTCCAGATAGTAGAGCAGGAGAAAAGGCTAAGGCAATATCAATGCTATCATTTATTGCGTCACAATCAGAAGACATGGGAAAATTGTTTTCTACAGCTGGGATACAAGACAAAACAAATAAATTTATTTCAAATATACTAGAGAGATCTCATATATCTAGCGATTTATGGGACGTATTATCAATAATAATTGGGTCTTTCGATGCAACTCTAGTGTGTATGCCAGATGGAAGAGTTATAATGACTCCTAATTTTTGCGGAGTCAAATCGTCTGAAAATTCGATACAATCAGAGATAATACAAAAAATGGATAGAAGTTCCCAAATAAAAAGATCCCCAAAGGAATGTATTATCATGAATCCGGTTTCGCTATCTTCTATACAAAATAAGCCATCAAAGTGCCAAGTGGCTCAAGCAGTGGACAATAATCCAGGAACAAGAGGTTCTATGCTTGTGTCCGCTCCTGGATGGTGTGCGGACATAGATAAAAAAAGTAGCTCAAAATTAGCTAAAAAAGGAATGGATAATTTAGCTGAAGCTATATTGCATCGTGAAGCACACAAAACTAGAACTTTTAATATCATTACGCCAATTTGTATTTCTGCTGTTCCTGGTACTTGTGCTACTTTCATACCGGCTTCAGGAGTCAAAAATTTTGATGGAAAACCAGTAGATATATTTGAGGAAGAATTTGATGGATATTGCTACAAAGTAGAGCACATATTAGATGTCGAGTCGTGGACTACAATATTCTCTTTTCAGGCATGCGTTGAAAAATCAGCTGGGATTAAAAAATTAGCCAATCATCCTTTATTTCCTGGTGCTAAAATGATAAAATGGGATTAACTTTATGGATCAAGACCCAGATAAATATTGGCAGGAGTGGAAAAAAAATCCCACACCGCAAAATCTTTTAAAGACTGTTAAGTCATTTGATGGATTAATAAACACTAGCGTAGGACAGCAAAAATCAATTAATCCAACTTTGTTGAAAAGTAGAGCAAAGATACTCGTCTCACAGGCCATAAAAACATATTCTCCATCAGAGGGTGCTAAGCTCTCTACTCATGTATATAATTATCTTAGGCCACTTAATAGAGACGCAAAAAATATGACTGAGGTGTCTCCATTGTCTAGGCACTCTAGCGATGAAACAAGTAAATATATTAATTTTATAAACGATTTCTCTCAAGAAAATGGAAGAGATCCAGATGACTCAGAGATAATGGACGGCCTGGGAATAAATAAAAAAACTTTAACTAAATTAAATCTAGGAGTTAAATATGAAATACCAGAAAGCCAATTAGTTGGTGGAGTAGAGACAGAAGAAGATGAAGAATCTAATAGGTTGAACCTATGGACTGAGTATGTTTACAACGATTTAGATAGTTTTGGAAAAAAAATATTAGACTATAAACTCGGAAGAAACGGCAATCATATTATGTCTAATGATGAAATAGCCTTGAAACTTAAAATTAATCCGTCAGAAGTGTCTATTAGATCATCTAAAATCGCTGAAAAAATATTAAACGGAGTTAACTCTAGAGAAAAAATAATATAAAATGAAAGCATTAAGCGCATATTCATCTAAATTTTCTTCATGGGAAGGTTCAAGAAAGATGGCCTGGGAATCGAATATGATGCCCACATTTAAAATAGAGTCTTTTTGGGAAAATATAGATGATTTTTTTGATAAAGTTGATAGAGATGATATTATAGACGATTTAGCCAGCAGAAAACAAAACGGAGTATCGATAAAAGATTGGTCGCCGTATAAGCTTGAGGGGTTTCATAGTTTGCACCTGGAAAAAGCGATGAGATATAGATATGCAAATTACGGAGAGGACGGTTTTTCAAATATAAAAAACGCCTATAAAACTGAGTCAATACAAGCTGGAGATAGACAAAAGTTGGCTTCTGAGACGTATTCGGCGATACATTCGTGGGAATACGACAGTGATTAATTTAATTAATTATATGATTACATCTAATTATAGTAATAGGTTAATAGATCTTTCACTTTTTCCCGCTAAGACTGGAGATTCACCTGTCAAACTTAGCCTCAGGCCGATACCTTTAGTTGTAACAGGAAAACTAAAAGCGTCTCAAAATTATATAAAAACTTTACTTAGCGACATAGGAGAAAGAAAAGAGGAACCACTATATGGATCTACTCTGTATTCTGGATTAAAGTCCAGTAACATAAGTTTTCCAGTACAAATACTTCAAATTTTTTCTTCTCAAAATCTTTTGGTTTTAAAATGGATAAAAGAAAGATACAATAATCAAACGCCAATAGACGAAAAAATAGATAAGGTAGAGTTAATGGAATATGCTTTACAGCCCGGAGGGCAAATAATATTAGACTTAAAATTATATACACAAGCTGGAGAGACTGCGGATATACACTTACCCGTTAAATGGCAAAAAACTTAATATGGCTGATCCAATCGAAAACTTTAATTTAGTAGAGGGAGTAAACTTAGATGACTCTTCTTTTACGGAGACAGAAATTATAGCAGCTCAAAGTATTATAAGACAATATATATCAGACAATTATGAAGATATAGATTTCTCCGAATTGTCGTCCTTAAATGATATTCTTATAAGACCGTTCGCACAGATATTTTTAATACTAAAAAAACTTATAGAAGAATTCTCTAAAACAAACACTGTATACAGCGCCCTATCTATTGGTGGTGCCAGTAGCGACAATATTATAGATGGGTTACTATCTAATTTTAACATAAAGAGAAGACAGGGCAACGTATCAACTGGTTTTGCAAAAATAAGTTTAACAAATTTCACGGAATCATTTTCAATAGATGAATCAGTTAAATTTAAAACTAATAATGATTTAATATTTTATCCGTCTAATTCGTTTACGGCTTCAACATCCCCAACTACAGCTAGTCAGCTTAAAATATACTCAGATAATACAAATACACAAAAATTTGTAATTGTTCCATTTATTGCCGAAAATAGCGGATCTCAATACAACATAGAACAGTACACAACATTAAATATTTTAAGTGAAAGAATCGGCATAATATCTGCAAACGCTTTTTCTAAGTTTTCTGGTGGGCAAAATAAGGAATCAAATGAAGAGGTAATAAACCGAATTATACCAGCTTTATCCACAAGAAATTTGGCGTCTCCACTAGCTATTGAACAAACATTGAGGGACAATTTCCCAGAGATACAGCAAATATCAATACACGGCGTAAACAGTGAGCTGATGTCTAGAAACTCACACAACATATTTGGAATAAAAGCTGGAAGTTTTTGTGATATTTACGTAAAGACTTCTTCATTTGTTGAAGAATTTTTTGAGCAAAATCTAGTCGCGCAAAAAATTACACAATCAATTATAAATATAGATAATTCACTTGCTCAGCACGCAGGAAAATATTTATTAAAGCTATCAAGAAATGAATTACCAGGAAACTATAGAATAACCAGAGTTTTTTCTAAAGAGTTAGAATTAACTACATTGAGCAGTTTTAATATTACTGAGGTGCGCAGAAAATTTAACAAGTACAGTAATAATAACACCGTAGATAATTATATTTTTACTACTCAAGAATCAACTTATTCAAGTTATTCGTATCAAGAAATAATATTTGAAGGTTCCGGACAACTTTCGGACACGATGTCAGTTACGGTATTTGCAGAAATGCTTCCATCCATTCAGAGAATACAAGAATTTGTAAATCAACCAGGCGCACAATCAGCTTTAATAGATACGTTAGTTAAGGCTTGTGTTCCGTGTTTTATTAGCACCTCGGAGATAACGGTAAGAACTAAATTGGGGTCAACTACATCAGATGAAGTACAGAACCGCATAATAGATTATATAAATTCTATCAACCCCAGAAAAGAGGAAATAAGAATAGACAAAATAATATCATCTATAATGCAAGATAAAAATATTCTATCAGTTAATACACCTATAATGATACAGGCAGAGATACTGGCCCCAGACATTAATTTTAGCACCACTAAAATATCTTCTGAATCTGTTTTATCCATCCCTAAAAATATCGCTCTAGGGTATTCCAGAGACAATATAGGATTTTTCGCAAGAAAGTCTGGAATACCAGTAACATTAATAGAAATTTGACAATTGAAAGACGATTTAACATACAACAAGAACTTTTCAGATTTTCTTGGTTCATTTTGGTCATCTATATTTGATAATGGAAACTTGGGGTCCGCTCTTGGTGGAGTATATTCTGAAACTCTTATTCAAAATTATTTAGATCTACTAGAAATAATAAATTCTATATCTATAGATACAGTTCCTGTTTTTTCTAGGCAAAATGTTTTCCCTGTAATAATTACTAAAAATAATTTTTATAAAAATTTAGACACTCCAGAATATGGAGATGGTTCATACTACGGAATACAACCGAATGAATCCAAATACTCTTCTGGTGACATAATCAGATATGGCACTGCGTCGTCCTTGAGTAAAAAATTTTTCGTGGAATTGAATAAATCAAATATTGTGAGCCTAGGGTCAGTAGCATTAAATAGATTATTTGAACCATCTGTAACATACATGAATGGAGTAGATTTTACTCTTTATAGAAACGGTATATTATTTAAGGAAGATCCATTTTTAAACACATTGATACCAAAGAGAAAAATAATAGATAGTAATATGTCTGAAATAGACGAAGAAATAATTCTTTGGTTTTGCGACGTAAACGTAGATAAATTTTTACTATACAAACAGTTTGGATATACTTTTACTAACTTAAATAAATCATCTGAACAATACAAAGAAATAACTAAAAAATTATTTGAGTTGGTTTCTAGAGGGCCTAGTGTGTTTGCGCTTAGATCTTATCTATCTATTATATCTGGTAGTCCGCTAATAAAAGAGGTTGTCGAAACAGTTATCGATATACACAAAAATGAATCAGATGAAACAACGTTAATTGTAACAGATTTAAATGTTTATAAATTATCAATAAATCAAAAAATATCTGATGATATAAAGATAGGAAAAAAACTAAAATCTGGCACTCCATTAATAAATGTAGTTGATATTGTTGACACTAAAAATAAAAATTGGTGGTTGAATTTCTCTTCTTTGCCCTTACCCAAAAAATCATCCACAAACGTTGATACATATGTTTCTTTTCCAAATAAATACATAAAAGTGAAATATGGAAAAAAACTTTCCACACAAAATATATTGTCCACATCAATATTCTTTGAGCTAATAGGATCACCTGATGTAGTCAAAAATTTTTGGGAGAGAGTTTTTGAGAAAGCAAAACAGAGTCAAATAAATTATGGATATGAAATATTTAAAAAATATGCAAATTATGAAGATGCTCAAATAGACTTTTCCAATAACTTAGAATTTTCAGTTAATCCAGCGGAAATATTTTCTGAGGATATGTTTATGGGCAACATATTGCCAATAAAGATTGATTTATCTAAAATAAAAGACACGGAAATATTTTTCTCTACTATTAATCCAATAAAAGACAATACTCCTGTAAACGTTATTTTAATGTTTTTTCTGCAGCTTAGCAATACTGATGAGTACAACATGTTGCTAGACGAATTGCAAAACTCAGCAACATCAGTCAACTTAAATGATCTTCTTAGTGTAAATACAGATGAATTTCCAAGCAAAACAAATCAAGGATATTATACACCAGAATTCGATAAATGGGGTAAATTTTTAGACACCCCTGAAACAATAGAGGCAATATCTATAGAGACAAATATATACAAAAACAAGAGTGCTGGCAGATTTTATAAAAACAATTTTAATTCAAGCGATATTTCTACGAATGGATTTTTACTTGAAAATTTCGATCTTTCATCTACAACTAATTTAGTTCAAAATATAGAGCTTAAACAAATACCAAAATGCGCAATACTATAAAAGAAATTTACGAACCATCATGTATTGGTACGGTGACAATGGGTTACAGGAATTCAAAAACAAACTCATTTACGCCAATTTTTCATAAAAAAAATCTCATAATGTATGGTGCCGCAGACATAATGGCCAGATTAGTAGCGGGAGACAATAGATATTCTATTTCTTATATGTATTACCACTACATTAACACATCAATTAATCCGCCAACAAGCACCGTAAGTAGTAGAGCTGACGGTATTAATTTTTTTTCAACACTTGGTAACACAACAGAAGACTGGATTAGAATACCAATTTTAACTTCAGCTAAGATTGACACTTATTATGATTTTTCTCCAGGGGAAGAGCACAATAATGTATACAATGGAAATATGTCGACTTTCGTTGCTACTAGTGCTTCGCACCCGACACAACAAGGAGAATCTAACTCTTCTCCATCAAATTATTTTGCATATTCTGGGGACAATGGCCCATCAAAGATAATTGGTGTTGCATTAGCGAGCTCTCCAGAGCCATCAAACAAATACAAAGATATTGTTTTTAGTAGGCTGTCATTATCCTCTCCAATAACTGTACAGGAAAACAGTTACATAGACTGTTTTTGGTCTATTGCCTTTAAATAAAAAATACACACAAAAATATGGCTAATACATGGGTTCCACTAATTAAGCCTCCAATCGACGGAGAGCCTATAAATCAAGAAACTGAATCTAGGCCAATTAAGGCACTACAGCAAAGAACTGATTTTCTTTTTGAAAGATTAAATGATTTTAGTGCTCAAAACGGAAAGCTTGTAATACAAAATGTAAGGGTCTCAAGTGACGTAGAAGTTGGCGACTGGGTCTTCTTCAATAACGAAAGTCAGAAGTATGAAAAAGCTATAGCAGAAGGAGTATTCGATACAGAAACAAATCAATACAAAGCCTCTGATAGAACTTTTGTGGTTGGATTGTGTGTACATAAAAACCAAACACTTGGGTCTATCTTAATGAATGGTTGGATAAATGATATAAAAGATTTTCAAATATCAAATGTTCGACAGATGCTTGAAGACACGGCTGAACAATTCAATCCAGGAAGATTTTATTTATCCAGAAAAAAGCCAGGAAAGATGACGTCAGTTGGTGGTGCTCCCTTGGTTCAATTAGGATTCTTTACCGAGAAGGACGCATTTGTACAGCCTTTGCAGAAAGATATATTTGAGTCACACATACACTACAAATTCGTACTAGATGCAAAACCGTCTGCCAGCCAAAATATATCTAGGACTGGTTATGTAGGAATTAATGGAGTTAAATATGTAGATTATTTTTATTCATCATCCAGGTTGGCTGGAGATGTTCCACCTTTCATAATGTGTATAAAGGGAAATGGATCTAGCCCGTCAATAGGTGAACAATTTAGAATAGATATTACAAGAAGTATAGACAACAAGATTGCTTTTAGTTTTGCAAGAGGGACATTATTAGATTTTGATGATCCATCAAGTGGATCTATTGAATCCGTGTCGCAAATAGATATTCCCAACTACGGTAAATGGGTAACAATCCCAAATACAGGAATAGATATTTCTTTTGTTAGACACGACGAAGTTTACTTAAACAAAAGCTTGCAGCAAGATTTCACAGCAATGATGTCTGCTGACGGAACCGATAAGTTTTGTATTTACCATCCATTTGATTTACATGGATGGACAAATGTCAACGTTTTCGATGGTAGATACACCGTTGGGACAAAATACAGATATTTAAGAGAATTTAACAAAATTGTTAACGCTGTATGGCCTCCTGTTCCAACAGAATCTGTAACTATAAGTAATAACGGAATAGACTTAATTGAATCAAGAGACTTTAAATGCTTTCCACAGGATTTATTATGGATACCAGGTACGTTTAATAATAACGATCAAAAAACAGATTCTCCCTGGCCTCACGACTACATAGCTAGAAGACTGGACACAGATCCAGACCCAAATGAATCATTAAGTAAACACATACAATTATTTTTTTCAAAAGCCAATATAAGTACGGCTAGACCCCTTGTGCTCTCGCTTCAGAGCTTCACCCCAGCTATACAAGTTCTTGATTGTTTCACAAAAAATGAATCTACTACTGGAAACCTGGCTCTAGACCTAAGGCTAGATCTAAACACGACAGACGGATCGGAGGCAGACAAATGCTTTGCTAGAATAGATCCGAGTACTCAAAAATTTGTTACGTCTCCATTAGTTAGCAGGGTTATAGCTGGACAAGGTATAGAAATAAAAAATTTACAGGGGAATAATTCAGAAACTGGAAAGGTAGTAATATCTAGTACCACTATTCAGTCCTCTGGAGAAGTATCTATAGTGTCGCTTAAAAACGCAAAAGAATCTTTACACAATGGGGTTATACCATGCGTTACATTTTTGCAGCCAGCCACAGCAAAATGCCAAATAGTCGCAAAAATAAAAATACCCAATCAGATAACTCCAGAAACTAGTGGAGTTAAATTATTTTTGTCTTCTAATATTTTTGGGTCAATATCTGTATCCCAGTCAAATATATACAATGCTTTATTCAAGGCAAATTATTACGTATTCCCGTCGGGGATGGGAATAGCCCCAAGATCCAGCTGGAATAATTTTAACTTAAATTATATAGACGACTCCAGTGATGAGGTTTCATTTGACATTAAATACTGGAAAGCTCAGTTCAATAATTATCTAGCATATACAGTAGATAGAGAGCAATTCCCTAAGCAAACTTCCGTAATACCAAACAATGGAAATACAGAATTATTTGTATTATATGGAAAAATAAACAACATATCCCAGCAAAAGATAAGACCAGGAGATGTTGTATACGTAATGATAGAGAGAGTTTCTACGTATGGAGAGGATTTGGATACATATCCTGGAGACATTAGTTTTTTAGATATAAATTGGAGAACGGAGGTTATTTAAGTGGCACAAAGTATAATTTTTCCAGAGTGGTTAAATTCCAACTCTGTAAGGAACTATCCAATTGCTGAAAATTGCTCTAGAATAGATAAGAGTGGAACATATACGATATCAAATGATTTAATTGTATCGATGCAAGTTAATCACTCTAGGGCATATGCTGATGGAGTTTTTTTCGTTTCTAAATTATTCGTATCGGTGCCATTAATAAAAATATCCATCTCTTATCGGTCAAATTCAAATAACGCTGTCGATATTTATATAGGATCTATTGATATAGATACCAAAACTTTCTCTAAATTTAGTAATTATTCCTTTATTGGACAGGGACAGAATTCTTCTGTTTTAGGGGGAATCGCAATAGGTGATATTACTGAGACGATAAATAGGGGATTGGGAAGTTTTGACTTTGATAGTTTGTCAACAAAATTTGAGATTAATTGTAGGTTTGTTTCTGTTCCATCTATGCAGTACATAGATATATATGACTCAAATGATGTGTTAATACATAGAGCTACGGATGTTTTAAAATTAAAAGCTGGTCAGAATATTAGGATGACTTATGACCCATTAGTTAATCCAGACACAGGAGAAATCGACCAATATGGATGCATAAAAATTGACGCCGTTGTAAATGAAAATATCATACAGGAACCGGACGCCTGTGAAACAGGAAAAACTTTTTATAGTCCATGCATAAAAACAATTAATGGAGTTAGGCCAGATTCTACTGGTCATTTTTGGATAGAGGAATCTGAGTGCATAGGAATAGATGAAAACCAAGACAGCAATTCAATTAAAGTTAATGATTTGTGCTCTGAATCTTGTTGTGGTTGTATAGATTTAGAAGCTTTAACAACTGGACTAGAACAATTAAAACAACAAGAGGAAAGACTTAGAGAACTTGTTTTAACGACGCAGGGAACACAAAGTGAGTTACTTGCAAACCTAATAGCTAATCTGTGAAAAACGTTCAAGAATGGCAGCAAGAAAATTCCATAAGAGCATTTCCATTTAGCGAGAAAACAATCTCTCAAAATGGAATACCCAAAAATTTTATAGTAGATTTACGGTTTTTCCCTGATTATTACGAAGATAACGCTGTTTATATATCCAGTATAATATATAGCACTGAAAACGATTCATATGTTTTGGAGTTTAAGTATAAATCAAACTCAGAGATTGCGCTGCTTTCAGAATCATTAGCGAGAAGAAAAACCGTAACAGAGAATGGAATAACCACCACAAAAGATAGAGCTGGAGAACAAATAACAATAAGTTATAGTAACCCAATTGTATCTAGTCTTACCGGATATCCCACAAAATACTCTATGTGCATGTTCACCGTGGGAGACGCGTGGGACACAGCAATTCAGAGCTTGTCTAATTTAGATTCAGATTCATCCGAGTTAGACCCTTCTATTGTAAATCCTGGGAACAAAACTTTTAGGAGAATTTTCTTGGAGAGAGTTCCGAATTACATAACCCAAAAAAATTCAAATTTTTATGTAGCGCCATCACCTCCGTCAGAAAATGAATGGGGAAAAGAAGTTGTTCAAAAAATTAAAGCCGGTAATTATATTAAATTTTCTAAAGACGACATAGATGAAAATTTAATAACTATTTCAGCAATACCAATACCAGAATCTACCACAGAGGAAAACGATCTTTTTATTAAATTTATTAATAATGTAGGACCAGATGATTCTGGGAAATTTAAACTAAATACACACGGCTGCTTAACAAAAATAGAGAGACCTGAAATAAGGTATTCCGATGATTCACCAGATAAACAGCAAGACATTAAAGTATCAAACTCTATTCAGTTATTAAGCGATTGTCTTCCGTGTTGTGGGTGCGAAAAATATAGGGCGTATACAGCTGCTATAGAAAGAAGATCAAAGAAGTTAAAAGAAGTTTGTGACTTACTTGTTAACATGGTGACAGCTAACACTGAACTATACAATGATGCAGTAAAGAAGATAAACCAGGAGAGAAGACCAATATGCAGGGTCAGAAATTTAAGAGTATTTGAAGATCAATTTAGAGTTAGCGTTCAAAATACATGTTCAGTACCTATTTACGTTAATTTTAGGTTAAGTGTTATTGGTGGCTTTGGAATAGAGCCACAAAACTTTTCAATACTTGAATTTGAGCCTAGCCTAGAATCAGATAAACCACCTTTGTTGTATACATCTTTCGATGAATTGCCTCCACTAATAACTACGTCAAAAGATTATTACAATCAAAATCCCGAATTACCAAATGGTTTTTTTGGTGGTTATGTGGTTGGCTCCAATTCAGAGCTTGGGGAGATTAAGCCAATAATGCCAGGAAGCTATACAGACATAACATTTATTGCTAATTTTACTGTATTTGATTTAAAGAACAACAATTTAACAATTAGATGTGAGTCAAATGGAATATATGGTGGCATGACCGGTGAAGATCAAGAATGGATTGGTACTTATGGATGCAAAAAAGATATATGGATAGCAAGACACGAGTATGGGCCAATTATACAGTCCAAGAGCTGCGAAGGCGAAATAATTAATAGACAGACATATAGAGTTGTTCAACTAGACCAGTAATTTATATGAGAGGAAGTAATCAAGATTGGTATAATTTAAATTCAATCAGATCTTATCCATTTGAATATAGTAGATATGAATTATCTGACAAAGGATTTACCTTTGCAGATTCATTAATTGTTGATTGTATGGCAGTTGTCCACTCTAATAATGCAAAATTGTTTCTATCGTCTATTCATTTCTCTGGAAATATTTTTACTGCTACATTTTACGATTCGGTATCTGATAAAGACATTTTTATGGCTCAGTGCGGGTTAACAGATAAATTTACTACAAATGAAATAATTCCGATATCTAACATACTTGTTTCAGGGAACGTTGCTTTTGGCGACATGAACAAATTTTATCACATGAGGTTAAGTGGTTTACACAATTTTGTAAACACTAACATACCATTAATAAATTATAGTTTTGTGTGCGTAGGCCATCCAGCGATAAACTCAATTCAATATAACATGGACAAGGCACAAGGAGAGATAAGTATATCTACTATAGGATTATTAAATACATTAGTTGACGACAGGCCGGAAATAATAAAACAAATACTACAAAATGACGTCTCTCAAAAAGTCATAGCAGAAGGTTCTAATATTTTGTTTTATTTATCTGATCCATCTTTAATTAAAGATATATGTCCGCCACCTACAACTGTTTGTGACTGTCCAAACGTACCTATAAAAAAAATAAACACCGTCAAACCAAGACCACAAGATGGAAGCATAGATATAGAAATAGGTGAATTTAAATTTGACGATGAACAAGGAAAATTTGTTTTATTTACTGGAAGTAGTTCCACTGGAATACAAATAGAGAATACTGATGATTCTGTAATTCTTTCTTTAGATAAAAATAGTGAAGAAATATGCGAGGAAACAAAGATTATGCCGTTCCCAGATGGAAGGTTACCAAGTGAAGAGAATTTAATATAAAACATGGAAGCATTAACATATAAAGAATGGAGAAACCAAAACTCCGAGTCTACATTTCCATTTATTTACGAAAATATGGAGATAGATAACACTATTTTTGTGGATGCATCTATTGTTTTGTTTGGGTCTAGAAAAATATGGCTTTCGGAATTATCTATAAAAGATGAATACATACATGGAGAGCTAAAAACAGATAAGTCCAATATATTTACATTTACATCGAAAGAAGACAGCACTCCGAATAAATTAATAAAAATATTAAATAATGATGGCCGAGCATGTGGTAGTATTATGCTTGGCTCTTATTTTTCTAGGGCCAGAAAATCTTTGTCCATGGAATTTAATGAGGGAGACATATTATTAAACCCAACATGTATTATTTCGCTTTCTGAAAGCCAGGTTTCGTCAATAAGAATAGATAATAATATATTGAAAGGTTTTATAAACTTTCATGAAGGTCCTGGGATCAAAATAAATGGCAACAAAAATTTAATTGTGTTTGATTCAGTTGGTAAGGATATTTCACTTATTTCCGAAAAATGCTGTGAAGATGGTCAAATTATATTAAAAAAAATTAATAACATCTCCCCGACTGATATAAATTTGTTGATAAAACAAAAAGATATTGGCCAGCCATCTAATACCTTAGATAAAAGACAGGTATTAAGAATAAATCCTATAGATAATGGAATTAAAATAGAATTAACAAAATGAACGGTTCGTATCCATCATTTCTTTCTGAGAACGCAAATAGATCGTTTCCATTTGTTGAAAATATAATATCTAATGAAGTTAGTAATGATTGCTTCATAGACTTTAGGTGTTGGACAAGGTTTAAGGTTCATGAATCTCCAAGTTTACATTTAATTGCAAACGGAGTATGCGATTCACTTCCGATAGAGTATCGTCAGTTCCTTAAGGAAAATTTTTGTACTATATTGTTTTTAGTGCACAAAGTTCCAGATAATGAACATTTATTTAATGGAGTAATATGCGTACATATTCCATTAGACAACTCTCAGTGGCCATATTTAGCTGAGTCAAGTTTGTGGAATACATCTGGCACAAAAATGTTTGAACTAAAAACATTAGTTAATCAATCCGTGCTTCAAATTGCCTCGAATTCAAACAATTATCTGTTTCCATCAGACTTGCTCAGCACAAATAATCAGTTTGGATTAATGATTGAGCCAGCTCAAGTTGTTTATTCTGGTGGCGTTGTAATCGATGAGCTGAGTATATCAAATGAAGATGGTGAAACTAAAACAATCTTAAATGGAGATGTAAAAATTTTTCCTGGATACAACTCATACATAAACCAATTAGACAATAAATTTACTATAAATACGTCAATAGATGATGGCATAGGTAAAAGATATAACGACAAAGAAAATGACGTATGTAAAGGAATTTTCACAATAAATGGTGTGAGTCCAGATGATTCAGGTTTTTTTGGTATAGAAGGTGAAAATGGAATAATGATTTTTAGTCTTCCAGAAGATTATAAAATTGTTATAGTTGTGGATCCAAAAACTAAAGTAGCAAAATGCCTGACACAGCAAATAACATAAAAGACTGTGAATTTACGCCGCCAATCATACTAAGTTGTGACGTAAAAATACCTAATTTTATTTTTCTTTGCCCGTCTCCCAAGCAGGTAACCCCTACAATATTTGACATAGAGCCACCACTTCAAGGATGCATTGGTGCAAGCGGGACTCCTGGTAGTCCCGGATCTCCAGGGCAGCCTGGTTCTCCTGGTATTCCAGGAACTCCTGGATCTACGGGTGCAACGGGATTAAAGGGAGCAACTGGATTGTCTGGCGATATAGGTGCTACTGGACCGAATGGTATTCCTGGTCCAACTGGACCTACTGGTCCAAAAGGTGCTACCGGTATACAAGGTCCTACTGGTCCAACTGGACCTACTGGTCCTACTGGCCCTATTGGTTCTACTGGTCAAGTTGGAGCTACTGGTGAACCTGGTGAACCTGGTGTTGACGGGAAAATAGGACCTACAGGAGGCCCCGGTATCCCTGGAATTCCTGGTGCTAGTGGTGTAGAAGGCGCGACAGGATTAAAGGGACCTACGGGAAATCAAGGACAAATGGGACGAACTGGACCAAGTGGAGCAGATGGTAAACCAGGTATTCAGGGTCAGCCAGGTACTCCAGGTAATCCTGGTATTATTGGCTCAACAGGAGCAACAGGAGCAACAGGAGCAACAGGAAATATAGGTGAATCTGGTATTCGTGGAGATTCTGGGACAACTGGCTTAACTGGCTCAACAGGAGCTACTGGAAAAGTAGGGAAAACTGGATTAGATGGAGTTAGAGGGGTTGTAGGTACTACTGGATCTACTGGTGTAGTAGGAATTCAAGGAGTTAGTGGAGCAACAGGAGATAGTGGAATTCCAGGTCCAACTGGACCTACTGGTCCAAAAGGTCTAACTGGACCAGATGGAGAACCTGGGGAACCTGGAGAAGATGGCTTATCAGGCGCTACGGGACAACCAGGACTAATTGGACGAAAAGGAGCAGATGGTAAGCCTGGGAAACAAGGACTGCGTGGCTCTACTGGAGTTACTGGACCAATTGGAATTATTGGTTCAACTGGAGCTACTGGAGCTACTGGAGCTACTGGAGCTACTGGAGATATTGGCGCGATTGGTGTTCCAGGTATTATACCTGGTGCTACTGGTGCTACTGGTGCAACAGGTATTGGAGCTACTGGAGCTACTGGAAGTATCGGGTCAACGGGTATAATTGGTGCATCTGGATTGCGAGGCACTACTGGTCCAACTGGGTCTACTGGAGCTACTGGACCAACTGGACCAACTGGCCCAACTGGACCAACTGGTCCAACTGGACCAACTGGATCTACTGGAGCCACTGGTACAACTGGATCTACTGGAGCCACTGGTACAACTGGATCTACTGGATCTACTGGATCCACTGGTCCAACTGGTCCAACTGGATCTACTGGAGCCACTGGTCCAACTGGTCCAACTGGTCCAACTGGTCCAACTGGATCAACTGGATCCACTGGTCCAACTGGTCCAACTGGACCAACTGGGCCAACTGGGCCAACTGGACCAACTGGGCCAACTGGGCCAACTGGGCCAACTGGATCTACGGGAGCTAGTGGTGCTACTGGGGCTAGTGGAGCTACTGGACCAACTGGGCCAACTGGATCAACTGGATCAACTGGAGCCACTGGTCCAACTGGTCCAACTGGTCCAACTGGATCAACTGGATCTACTGGAGCCACTGGTCCAACTGGACCAACTGGTCCAACTGGTCCTAATGGTCTTACTGGTCCAACTGGATCAACTGGTACAACTGGACCTACTGGTCCAACTGGGCCTACTGGTCCAACTGGGTCTACTGGGGCTAGTGGGGCTACTGGACCAACTGGTCCAACTGGATCAACTGGATCAACTGGATCAACTGGGCCTACTGGGCCTACTGGTTCAACTGGTGCTACTGGGTCTACTGGGGCTACTGGGTCTACTGGGGCTACTGGGTCTACTGGGGCTACTGGTGCTACTGGTGCTACTGGTGCTACTGGGGCTAGTGGGGCTACTGGTTCTACTGGAGCCACTGGTTCTACTGGAGCCACTGGTTCTACTGGAGCCACTGGAGCTACTGGAGCTACTGGTGCAACTGGGGCTAGTGGTGCAACTGGGGCTAGTGGGGCTACTGGAGCTAGTGGGGCTACTGGTGCTACTGGATCCACTGGAGCCACTGGAGCCACTGGAGCTAGTGGAGCTAGTGGTGCTACTGGTTCTACTGGAGCCACTGGAGCCACTGGGGCTAGCGGGGCTACTGGTGCTACTGGTGCTAGTGGGGCTACTGGAGCTAGTGGGGCTACTGGTGCTACTGGTGCTAGTGGAGCCACTGGGGCTAGTGGAGCCACTGGAGCCACTGGAGCCACTGGAGCTACTGGTGCAACTGGGGCTACTGGAGCAACTGGGCCTACTGGTCCTACTGGACCTACCGGACCTACTGGACCAACTGGACCAACTGGACCAACTGGACCAATTGGCCAAACAGGCCCAAATGGTACTACTGGTCCAACTGGTCCTCTAGGTCCAACCGGCCCTCTAGGTCCTCAAGGCCCTCTAGGTCCTCAAGGCCCTCAGGGTCCTCAAGGTCCTCTAGGTCCATCAGGTCCTCAAGGTCCTCAGGGCCCTCAAGGTCCTCAAGGTCCTCAAGGCCCTCAGGGACCTCAAGGTCCTCAAGGTAGTATAGGAGCAACTGGCCCTACTGGTCCACCAGGTATCGACCCTGCTGATGTCTGCGATCAATGTGTGCCATGTTTATGGTTTTAAATAATTAGTAGCCAATGAAAAAAGATTGTGATTTTAATCCACCATTAATTGAAAATTGTAATATTGAGATAGAAATATCTAGCTTTCCGTGCAAAACGCCAGAAATACTTGAAAACTTAGAAATACAATTAGATACAGACATAATTGATGGATGTAGGGGGGCAACTGGAGTTTTTGGTAGTCCCGGATCTCCAGGTCAGCCTGGTTCTCCTGGTGCTCCTGGTTCACCAGGAGCAACAGGAGTTACAGGAGCCATAGGAAGTATAGGGATAAAAGGATTTGATGGAGATCCTGGAAGGGGTATTGGATCTACTGGGGCCACCGGACCCATTGGACCACCTGGAGAAGGCTCAATTGGAGATATTGGCCCCACTGGCCCTACTGGACCAATTGGAGTTATTGGAGCTACTGGAGCTACCGGACAGAGCGGGATCACAGGGCCTAAAGGTAGTGATGGATCTACTGGAGCAACAGGAGAAATTGGGATTCCAGGCATAAACGGTAAAGCAGGGGGAACCGGTGCCACAGGATCTACTGGCGATCCAGGTAATACAGGTCAGGATGGACCAAGGGGTCAAGATGGGGTAGGAGGAAACCCAGGATTACCTGGAATTGATGGGACACCTGGAGAAAATGGAATACTTGGATCAACTGGCACCACTGGAATAAATGGTTTAGATGGAGCTAATGGAATTACTGGTTTTATTGGTCCAGATGGACCACAAGGCATTACTGGTGTAACTGGAATAACGGGGCCACAAGGACTACAAGGTTTTATTGGACAGAAAGGTTTTATTGGTTCAATTGGTAGAACTGGTCCCACTGGTCCAACTGGTCCTGCTGGTTCAACTGGGTCCACTGGGTCAACTGGTCCAACTGGACCAACTGGTCCAACTGGTAATACAGGAAAAATTGGGGCTACAGGTAGAAGCGGTAATCCAGGTAAATTAGGGGAAACTGGGACAACAGGACCAACTGGGCCTGCCGGTATTCCTGGTCAATCTTCTTATATTACTGGACCTATTGGAATTACTGGACCAACTGGACCAAGTGGAGCTACTGGACCAATTGGGTCAACTGGGTCAACTGGGTCAACTGGGTCAACTGGTGCTACTGGGGCTACCGGTCCTACAGGTCCATCTGGAATTATCGGAGCTACTGGAGCTACTGGAATAATTGGATTAACTGGACTGATTGGGAGTACTGGGGCTACTGGAGCTACTGGATCTACTGGAGCTAGTGGACCAACTGGTCCAACTGGTCCAACTGGTCCAATTGGATCTACTGGAGCCACTGGCCCAACTGGTCCAACTGGTTCAACTGGCACTAGTGGAGCTAGTGGAGCTAGTGCACCTACTGGACCAACTGGACCAACTGGACCAACTGGATCTACTGGGTCTACTGGGGCTACTGGGACTACTGGTCCTACTGGTCCTACTGGTCCTACTGGTCCTACTGGTCCTACTGGTCCTACTGGCGCTAGTGGATCAACTGGACCAACTGGACCAACTGGATCCACTGGATCTACTGGACCCATGGGAACTACTGGTGCAACTGGGGCTAGTGGGGCTAGTGGGGCTACTGGGGCTAGTGGGGCCACTGGACCAACTGGACCAACTGGACCAACTGGATCGACTGGATCGACTGGAGCCACTGGACCAACTGGTCCAACTGGACCTACTGGTCCAACTGGCGCTACTGGACCAACCGGACCCACTGGACCAACTGGACCAACTGGTCCAACTGGATCAACTGGAGCCACTGGTCCAACTGGACCAACTGGGTCAACTGGGACAACTGGTCCAACTGGACCAACTGGGTCAACTGGGACAACTGGACCAACTGGACCAACTGGTTCAACTGGGCCTACTGGTCCTACTGGTTCAACTGGTTCTACTGGGCCTACTGGGCCTACTGGGCCTACTGGGTCTACTGGACCTACTGGTCCAACTGGATCTACTGGAGCCACTGGTCCAACTGGTCCAACTGGATCTACTGGAGCCACTGGTCCAACTGGTCCAACTGGATCTACTGGGGCTACTGGGTCTACTGGGACTACTGGGGCTACTGGAATTAGAGGATCAACTGGAGCTACTGGAGCAACTGGTGCTACTGGAGCAACTGGATCTACTGGAGCCACTGGTGCTACTGGAGCCACTGGTGCTACTGGAGCCACTGGTGCTACTGGAGCCACTGGTGCTAGTGGAGCCACTGGTTCTACTGGAGCCACTGGAGCCACTGGAGCCACTGGATCGACTGGTGCTACTGGAGCAACTGGGTCTACTGGGGCCACTGGGGCTAGTGGGGCTAGTGGGTCTACTGGAGCCACTGGTTCTACTGGAGCCACTGGAGCCACTGGTGCAACTGGTGCAACTGGGGCTAGTGGAGCCACTGGGCCTACTGGACCGACTGGACCTACCGGACCTACTGGACCAACTGGACCTACCGGACCTACTGGACCAACTGGACCAACTGGACCAACTGGACCAATTGGCCAAACAGGCCCAAATGGTACTACTGGTCCAACTGGTCCTCTAGGTCCAACTGGTCCTCAAGGTCCTCAAGGTCCTCAGGGTCCATCAGGCCCTCAAGGTCCTCAAGGCCCTCAAGGCCCTCAAGGTCCTCAAGGTCCTCAGGGTCCATCAGGCCCTCAAGGTCCAAGTGGTCCAAGTGGTCCAAGTGGTCCTCAAGGAGACGCCGGTGCAACAGGTGCTCAGGGTCCAGCTGGACCTGCACCAAACCAAGGTCAAATAAAATGTTCTTCACAATGCAGAATATGTTTATATGAACCTCATTTTAATAATTTAATATGGTTTGATTAATTTTTGGTGATTATTATATAAAAAAATAATGTATTATATATAAATGGAAAAAGACTGCATTTTCGCTCCACCAGTTTTATCTGACTGCGATATAAATATAAAAATACCGGATTTGATTTGCAAAAATCCTGTTTATATATATCCAATACCTCAGTCTCAAGACTTAACGATAGGTATTCCAGGTTGCATCGGGTATACTGGGATTCCAGGTTCTGATGGTGTGCCTGGAACTCCAGGCGTTCCTGGTTCACCAGGTATTCCAGGCTCAACGGGTTTAACGGGAAGAATTGGAAGAAAAGGTTCTACAGGTATCACTGGAGAACCAGGGGAAATAGGCTCACCAGGCTTAATTGGTCCATCCGGTCCAGCTGGAATGACAATAGTGGGGCCAACTGGACCAACTGGACCTACTGGATATATAGGAGCTACTGGGACTACTGGTGCTACTGGTGCTACTGGTGCTAGTGGGGCTAGTGGGGTAGATGGAGTAGTTGGGGTAGTCGGAGCTCCAGGGGCCAACGGAATTGTTGGGGCTACTGGTGCTACTGGAGCCACTGGTGCTACTGGAGCCACTGGCATTGACGGGGCAACTGGAGAAACTGGAGCTCCTGGTATTGATGGTTCGACTGGAGCAACTGGGGCCACTGGCATTGATGGTTCAACTGGGTCGACTGGCGCTACTGGAGCCACTGGAGCCACTGGAGCCACTGGATCGACTGGTGCTACAGGCGCTACTGGTTCGACTGGCGCAACTGGGGCTGGTGGTGCTACTGGGGCTACTGGGTCTACTGGGGCTACTGGGTCTACTGGGGCTACTGGGTCTACTGGGGCTACTGGGGCTACTGGTTTTACTGGTGCCACTGGAGCTAAGGGATTAATAGGGGTTCCAGGAGTTTTTATAGGTCCGATTGGCCCCACTGGCCCCACTGGACCCATGGGAACTACTGGTGCAACTGGAGCCACTGGATTAAACGGTATTATTGGGGCTACTGGTGCTACTGGTGCTACTGGACAATCTGGAGAAGACGGAGTTGATGGACCTACTGGCCCAATTGGAACTACTGGATCTACTGGATCTACTGGATCTACTGGAGCAACTGGTGCGAGTGGAACCGATGGATCAAAAGGACAAACTGGAGACATTGGAGCTACTGGTAGAGTTGGATCTACTGGAGCTACTGGAGCTACTGGAATAGGGGCAACAGGATCTATTGGAGCATCAGGATCGACTGGATTTATTGGGTTAACTGGCCCTACTGGTCCAACTGGGTCAACCGGCACAAGTGGGGCTACTGGCCCTATTGGAACCACTGGATCAACTGGAACAAGTGGATCTACTGGAGCTAGTGGGGCTACTGGGGCTACTGGATCGACTGGGGCCACTGGAGCAACTGGGGCTAGTGGTGCTAGTGGAGTTGGTGGAGTTAGTGGATTTACTGGTCCAACTGGTCCAACTGGTCCAACTGGAGCGACTGGAATAATCGGGAAAACTGGTCCAACTGGGCCAACTGGGCCAACTGGACCAACTGGGCCAACTGGACCAACTGGATCCACTGGATCCACTGGGGCTACTGGTGCCACTGGAATTATAGGATCAACTGGAGCTACTGGTGCTACTGGGTCTACTGGGGCTACTGGGTCTACTGGGGCTACTGGAGCTACTGGGTCTACTGGGGCTACTGGCGCTACTGGACCAACTGGACCAACTGGTCCAACTGGACCAACTGGACCAACTGGGACAACTGGCGCTACTGGACCAACTGGACCAACTGGACCAACTGGACCAACTGGACCAACTGGATCGACTGGATCGACTGGATCGACTGGATCGACTGGATCGACTGGGTCTACTGGAGCTACTGGTCCAACTGGGCCAACTGGTCCAACTGGGCCTACTGGTCCAACTGGGTCTACTGGAGCTACTGGGCCAACTGGTCCAACTGGATCGACTGGGGCTACTGGAGCAACTGGAGCCACTGGTTCTACTGGAGCCACTGGTTCTACTGGAGCCACTGGAGCCACTGGAGCCACTGGAGCAACTGGGGCTAGTGGGGCTACTGGTGCTACTGGTGCTAGTGGGGCTACTGGTGCTACTGGTGCTAGTGGGGCTACTGGAATTAGAGGATCAACTGGGGCTAGTGGGGCTACTGGAGCAACTGGAGCTAGTGGAGCCACTGGAGCTAGTGGAGCTAGTGGTGCTACTGGAGCAACTGGATCGACTGGTGCTACTGGTGCTACTGGTGCTACTGGAATTAGAGGATCAACTGGTGCTAGTGGGGCTAGTGGGGCTACTGGTGCTACTGGTGCTAGTGGAGCCACTGGTGCTAGTGGGGCTACTGGTGCTACTGGAGCTAGTGGGGCTACTGGTGCAACTGGTGCTACTGGTGCTACTGGTGCTAGTGGAGCCACTGGTGCTAGTGGGGCTACTGGTGCTACTGGAGCTAGTGGGGCTACTGGTGCAACTGGTGCTACTGGTGCTACTGGTGCTAGTGGAGCCACTGGTCCAACTGGTCCAACTGGTCCTCAAGGTCCAACTGGTCCAACTGGTCCTCTAGGTCCAACTGGTCCTCAGGGTCCATCAGGCCCTCAAGGTCCTCAAGGCCCTCAAGGCCCTCAAGGTCCTCAAGGTCCTCAGGGTCCTCAAGGTCCTCAGGGTCCTCAAGGTCCTCAAGGTCCTCAGGGTCCATCAGGTGCATTAGGCCCTCTAGGTCCAAGTGGTCCAAGTGGAGCTACTGGTCCAGTTGGGCCACCTGGAGGCGGTGGGTCATGGTATTCTCTTCCATGCACCGCTACAGCTGATTCCGGTGGAGTAAATTGCAAGCAGGCAATATTTCCTTGAGCAGTATTTTAACTCCAATATCATTGCACTAATTCAATATTTTAGTAATAATATATGTATGTTGAAAACTGTTTTAATTTTAAAAAGAGAGACAAGCAATAGTGTAAAAATAGATACCAAAATGTTGCCTGGGCTTGCCGGATTTTTATTAAAAATAAATGTAGATATAGCACACAACATAGATAGAAATATTTTTGTAATGCAAAGAGATATTTCATCTTCATATTCACAGCAACAAGTAGATACTTTTTATTCTGTAGCTTCTGTGGGAGAGATGGAATGGATTCCTATTAACGACCCAGACCCCAATGAGTCTAATTTTTTTAGAATAGATTCAATAGAACTTATGTTCGAAAGCAAAAAAGACTTAGAAGACTCATGGAAAAAGATATCTTCAGAAGTCTTTACATTAGCAGAATCTAACGATTTATCAATAAATACAGAGCCAGACCTCATTGCTTCTTATCCCCCTGACGCAACTTCATTATATTACGGCGAAACAATTGATCTTCCTGATGAGTCGGATATATTAAATTTAAGTACAATTGAATTTTATTCAGACGGATTCAATAAAGTAGACACTTTTAGTGGAGAAAATTATTTTACCGTGGCCGTTCCAATATATACATCAAATAAAAATATTTTCATAGATAATGTACTTGCGCTATCTAATCAAAATGATATTACATTAGTAAATAAATATGGAGCGTCAATTGTGTATAAAATATATACAACAAAAGAAAAAATTTCTTCTGGAACACATATAATAACATTTAAATAAAAATATGGTTATAACAAAAAAAAGAGCACTATCTTTGGCTTCATCTATTTCTGTGGTAAAAGATATACCTGAGTTTATTCCTGTTTACGAACAATTTAAGTTAAAAAATTCAGAACTGCAGCAAAAAAGAGGTTGTAGCTCCTGCGAAGTAAATTCATTGTTTGCTGATGTATCTGATCAGGCTCTAGCTGTAATGACAACACTATCAGAAGTAAGCAAAAAAAAATTAAAAGAAATCCTTGGTTCTAGTGGCCCTATTTATGTTTATAGCTCTGGCAAAGGTGGAGTTAATATGAGAAGAATAGACTAATTTAATGAATGTTTTTTATCTTATTTTTTTATGCATTTTGATTCCTGTGCATATTTTCGCGCAGTCAAAACCACTAGACCTTTCTAATGCATTACTTCAATTAAACGAGTATCAACAAAAAATAGCTAAGGGACAGGCTAATGGATATGCCCCGTTAAACTCTAATGCATTAGTACCACCACAATTTATTTTTCCAGATTTTGGTTCCGTCCCAATAGGAACAATTTGGTCTAAGTCTTCTAATAGTACGCTACAACCAATATCAAATTCACTTAATTTTTTTGATGGAGGAATTTTAGTAAATAACGTACGAATAGGTTCACTTGGGGACAACAGATATGGTATATCAATCTCGCCAGGTCAATCAAATCCATTAGTTATATCTGCTGGAATACCATCTGGTAAAATTTATATACAGAATGGAAATGAAGTTGGGGCAGCGAACCCAAATTATACAGACTATTTATGGTCTATAAAAAGCTCTGGCCAATTCAAGCTTGGATCAGGTTTTTTTTCTGGAGACATTAACTTGAGTAGTAAAAACATAGTGGAGGTATCGGAAATCAAACCGGTATCGCCAGAACCAGGCCAGTCTCAATCAGGACTAAGAATTAAATTATCTGGATCATCTCCAGAATTTTACAGTCTTGGGATAGATCAAACTTTAAAATTTATCGGAACAAATTTTAATTTAAGTATAAATGATTTATCTGGAATAGACTCTAATTATCAAACTAAAAAATCGTTTGTCTTAAATGTTTCAACAGCAGATGCCAGATACGCTAAATTAGGTGTAGTTAATTTTTGGCCTCAGACACAAAATTTTAGTCAAATTGCTCTTAGTGTACCACTCTCAACTCAATATGGAGGATTAGGTGTAGATCTTAGCACAGAGTCAGGAAAGTCCATAGCTAGAGAAAATCTTGGCATAGATCAAGTGCAGCCATTTGACCAAAAATTACAGCAAATATCAAACATGACTCCACCATTAAATTCATTTATTGTTGGAACAACTGGAGGTGGTTTTGCTCAAAAAACAAGAGACGAAACAATTCAAATACTTGGACTTTCTATTGGTCAAAATACACAGGCATTTAGTCCATTACTTCAGTCTATATCCAATTCATCAAACAACACAGAAAGTGGAACTAAATATTTTTTTGTAATGTCTGGTGGCATTAATCCAACTATCAATAGGAGATCATCTATTGATGCTAGGACTGATCTTGGTTTTTCTACTCTTGGATCAAGCCTTGTAACTGCGTCCTCTTCAACAAGCATGCAGGCACTCCTTCAATTGATTCCTGGGACAAACATACAGGCATTTAGTTCTACATTATCTCAGGTTTCTTCTAATAGTTGGCCTGGTTCTACGTCTATAACAATTGTTGGTAATATATCTCAGGGTAATTGGGCTGGTACACCTATCTCTCCAATAAGGGGGGGTACCGGATTGGCGCAGTCACCGTCTCAAGGACAAGTATTGGTTGGGACTATATCCGGTGGATATGAATTAACAAGATCCCTTAATTTGCAATCATTAACTTTGACGTCTAATAACTCTTCTGTTTCTCCTCTTACTACAAATTCTACTGCAAAAGTAAATAATTTAAATGCTGATTACATTGATGGAGTAGATTTAAGTTCTCAGGTCGATAAAACAGTTGTTTTTATTGACGGAGAATCAAAATCACATACAGTAGTTATAGAAAAAGGATTAATTAAAAGCTGGGATATTACACCTTAATATGAAAGAAATAGTAGAAGGAAATATATTTGCGCCTGACTATATGTCAATTCCAACTGTTCAGGCCCCGTTATCTGCAAATGATCCGGTAGTTTATACAAAAGGACAGTCATTGTCTTTTATGGTTAAATACCCAATCGGAACAAAAAGACTTTTGTTTACAATAAGTGGAAGAGTTTATAAAGCTGGCGAAGAATTAATTAGGCAAATTGTTTACCCAGATCCAAGCACTAGTGGAATTGCAGAATTTTTTGTAAATGGAACGCAAACATTATGTATGCCTGTTGGACTTTTTTATTGGGATGTTTTTCAGTTAAGAGATGATGGGTCAAGAGATATATGGGCTTCATATAATAAGGGGACATTTAATTTAATAGATAGCCCATCTGTAAACTTCCTGAAAAAGAAAGAGCCAAGAGACGAATGCTCCACAAGCGATGAATTCTATATTCCAGGCGATGAAGAAAAGTGCTTAACTGAAGAATCAATAATTGATGCTGGAGAATTTTAAAAAAATATTGATTTTATTTTTTTGTTGGTCTAACAAGTAGTCAGTTATGAGATTTCACTTACTTGGATTGCCGCACACTGTAACTAACAAAGATTTTGTGGCATGTGCATATACACAGAAGGTTTTAAAATTTGGGAAAATGATGAAACAAAGAGGCCATGAAATAATACATTATGGCCACGAAGATTCAGATCTTGTCTGTGATGAACACGTAAGCGTTTTAACAAATAAAGACTTTAATGATGTATATGGATCACATGATTGGCGCAAAAAATTTTTTAAATTTGACACGAATGACAATGCGTATCAAACATTTTTTAAGAACTCTATAAGAGAAATACAAAAAAGAAAAAGAAAAAATGATTTTCTTTTGCCTTTCTGGGGGTCTGGAGTTAGACCTATTTGTGATGCCCACAACGATATGATTGTAGTAGAGCCTGGGATAGGATATGCAGGTGGTCATTGGGCTAAATGGAAAGTATTCGAGTCTTATGCAATTTATCATGCGTACTGTGGACTCAAGAACGTAGGTCAATGCAATCAATCATGGTATGATGTTGTTATTCCCAATTATTTTGATTTAAATGATTTTGAGTATTCAGAGAAAAAAGATGATTATTTTTTATACATTGGACGCGTTTACGATGGCAAGGGGGTGCACATAGCCATACAAGCAGCTGAAAGGGCTGGAATTAAATTGGTGATAGCTGGACAAAAAGACGAAAACTTTAATATACCAAATTCTGTTGAATATATTGGATATGCGGACATAGAAACGCGAAAAAAATTAATGAAAAATGCTAGGGCCAGTTTTATACCAAGTATGTATGTTGAACCATTTGGTGGAGTACAGGTAGAAAATTTGTTATCTGGAACACCCACAATAACAACAGATTGGGGATGTTTTGCTGAAAATAATATACATGGTATAACTGGATACAGATGTAGGACAATGGGCGATTTCGTAGAGGCTGTAAAAAATATAGACAAAATAAAGCCCTCAGACTGTAGAAAATGGGGCGAAAATTTTTCTCTAGAAAAAGTTGGATCAATGTATGAAAAATATTTTCAAGATGTACTTAATGTGCATACTGGTAAGGGATGGTATGAAGAAGGCCACAACTTATTCTTGAATCACTTGAGCAGAAATTATACCTCTTTAGAGGGTGCATAAAAAAATATTAATTTATTCCATAATAAATTAGATATACAATTTTAGTATATGGGCAAAACAATTAGGCGCTTAGGAGAACAAGCTGATGGTAAATCTAAAAGAAAAAATGATTACCATTCGTTTATTAAAAAGAAGAAAAATAAAAGCGAAAGACGCCGAGCAAAACTAGATCCAGAAACTCCACCAGCGTACGGTAAGTACAAAGGATGGGAAACGTAATTTAGAAGCAGCGGCGTGGAAAGCCAAACGGTTCGATGCATGTCTTCATGGGCATGGGAATAACCGAAGAGGTAACGCAGACACGCAAAAAGAGGAAGAAGAACACCTCATAAAAAACGGTTATTTATTTAAATGGAGTAGCGACCATTCTGCTTCTTACTATTTTAATACACAACAAAACATGAAAGTAAAAGAACTTATAAGTGTTCTATCTCTTGAAGATCCCGAGATGAGGGTGGTCGTAAATGGATACGAATCTGGGTTTGATGAGCCCAATAATATATTACTAGTACAGATAGTAAAAAATACCAACTCAGTTCACAAGTCATGGGAAGGGGAATGGGACGAGGTTTATGATAAAGAAAACAATAAACAAACTGAAACAGCTTTACTTATCCCTAGAAAATCTTAGCCTGGGAATTTCTGGTACCAGAAAATTACTCAATATGAATAAATATAAAATAGAGATGTCTCGCGGATGCACAGCTGATGCATTTATTGTAAATGGTGAAGACTATTGGGACCTTCCAGAAGAACTCCAAAAGGAGTTCGTAGACTACATGATAGAGCAATTACGGGAATCCATAAATAGATCAGAAATTCACGTCAATACTCTTGTTGAACTTTTCCAGCCAGATAATTGGGAGACATCGGAGAGATGTGAGCAGTGCGGAGATTCAGTTCATACCGAATACTGGAATTTATAATATGTATTTTCAGATATCATTAAAAAACCTTTTTCAAACTAAAACTACTTACAAAAATATTTGCTCTATATTTAAGCAGGTCTCAAAAAATAAAAATATTGAGCTTGAGCTATTCTTCTTTAATGATTACACATTCAAGATAGAGATAGATGCTAGTTTCATTACCGGACGTGATCATGCTGGTATATCTTTTGAATTAAACCTTTTTGGAGTATCTATTAATATCAATTTTTATGACTCAAGACATTGGGACTATGAAAATAAAATCTGGGAAGAGTAAAAATATGAATGAAACTGTAATACAAAAAATTACCGACTTAACCGACAAACTATACGAGTTAATTGGTCGGGACCACCACAAGGACCGAGACTGTCATTATTTCATAGAGACAAAGTGGAGCTACGGAAGACCACCGGTATATGTGATTGTACATAATGGATATATTTTTGATGACATCAGTGAAGAATGGGCTAGTTATGAATTGGCCTGTATAAGGTTGAAAGAATTGCTGGAAAGACATGTAAAGTATTTAATGGAATTAGACACGGAATGATAGTGGGGGGTACCTCAAAGATATGCATTTTTTGCCATAATATAATGTAGATATCTTTTATCTATCTGATGTATCGTGTAAGCCTTTTGGTTTATTTAGGTATGTTTGTGTATATCATATTGTAGTTGAGTATTGAACATAAGTTGAAGTTGATTGTATTAAGATATTGGTTAAATCATGCCAATCCTCTTTCGTATGGGGGGATTGGCATGAAACCAATTTTAAAATAATTATTATTGGCCTTGTAGCTCAATGGTCAGAGCAGTCGGCTCATAACCGATTGGTTGGGGGTTCAAATCCCTCCGGGGCCACTTTTTGTGGTACATACTTTTAGTGTAATAGTTAAAGTCTGATTTGATCTATTGACACTAAACTCGACTTGGCGAGTATAAACAGGTATCTAAGCCAAGTGCGGCAAACCATATGAGTATGGTTGCAATATCCGATTAGCAATGTTTTGCTCTATCGGCTAGTTGCCTCATTGAACGATAATGAGGTGAAACTGCATGGGAACGATCATCGTTCGATAGAGCAGTGCAGTGGCTAGAAAAAAAACCGGCGTTCCTATACAGAGCTCTACCGGCAATTTTCGTCGCCGACAGGCAAAAAAAACCTCTAACCGAGGTCATAACTTTAACCCGTAAAATAGGGTAAAGACATTGACTCTCGGTTAGAGGTTATTTCCGTATAGGGGATCGTTACGCTTTTTGTTAGCTACTGAGTTAATTTCGGACGATAGGTTATTTACTATGTCCTCCAATTGATCTTCAGAGATCCATGGCAACATTTTGATTTGCTTAAACAGAAGAACGGACTGGTCTCTTATGTATTCATTTAAGAGTCCGGTAGCATAATCTGACTTTGAATCCATTTGATTCATCTCTGCTCCGTATGTGCTGCCAAGGTATTTCTCTGGCATCTTGGCGAAATTAAGTTGTGGTGGTGGATTTGTAAAACCCTCTTGGTCTAATACTGTTCCAACTAACGCAGATATATCACTAGAGAATAAGTCTGAGTCATCTTCGTCATTTAGTGACACCTCTATAACTCCCCATGAAAATTCAGCTACTGTCATTTCTGCAAGCTCATCTGGGTCATTCTCTCCGTTTAACGTTGAACACACTGCTGTAAAAGCTACCCAGTCCTTGTAGAAGCTGTTGCTAGTTATTGCAGATATAATTGAATGAAGCCTATCTAAATTTTCTTCATCTATCTTTATATCAAGAATGTCCGTTAGCTCCATCGCAAGAGTTTCTGGTTCCCACTCATAAATATCTACTCCAAAAAAATGGAGAGCTATTGCATGTGAAATTGTAGCCATTGTTCCAGGTGTTGCCATTATTCTTCCTGCAACTTCCTGGTCTTTTGTTTTATATGGTAGCATTCTTATAGGTATGAAGCTAAGACGCTCTTCTGGTCTTCGCTTAATTTAGAAATTTTACTCAAGTCCTCGGACTCAGTTCCAATACCTATCTCTTCAAAAGCTTCTTTAGTCAATGCAGATTTAAAAATTTCTTTTTCAATTAATTCAAGGTCTAGCATTGAATATTCTTCCCCTCCCAATTCCACGATGCCTGCCATTTTTTGAGCATCTTCTACAGAAGTATTAAACACACTCTCAAATGGATCTTGTATGGATTTGCCATAAAATCTTTGAAGCTTATTTTGTTGATCAATGGTCTCAAGTATCTCAGCTATTTTTCTCATACCATCCAGTGTTTTTTCTTCAGACTGTTCAAGTGCATCAGCTATTTTGCATAATGTAACTTTATCGGAATCCTCAAACAGTCTAACTGCTCTAGCCTTTACTTGTTCTGCAAGTTTCTGTGTGTTTGTGATATTTCTTCCAGAAACCTGTAGAATTCTTTGTGGTACGTTTTTGTTAAACCTGGATAGTTCTGTAGCGATCTTTTCGGCACACTCAACTTTTTCATTGAACGAGCATTTATTGATTAAATTAGAGATAAATTCGTTAGAAAATTTTTCTATATTAGTTGAGTCACCAGCGTACTTTATTGTTTTACCATTTTGCTGGGTTAATGATATTTCCCATGTCTCATTGTCGCTCGCTGTTTTATTGTTTACCGAATTTTCGTTTTTAATGTCTTCCCTTAGTCTCTCAACGTCTTCTAAAATATCAAAGAAACTAGCAGCTTTTATTATCTTCTGCTCTACATCGTTATTAGGGGTATTTGCTCCATAATAATATGCTGCGCTCACAAATACATTTGCTGGATCTGTTATTGGTAGACTTCTTGTACCTTCAGATGCAAAAGCTGAATCCGGCAAAGAACTTAATTCTTCCTGCTCCAAAGAGCTTGCTTCTTTTATAAAGTTTGGTACTTCTTTATCTTTAAAAATTTTGATAAAGTTATAACCGTAGTCGTAGTAAAAGTCTTTCATATATGTCATCTATTAATTTAGTAAAATTATTATCAACTTGCAAGGTTCTTCAATCAGGTACAATTGTACCAATTACTGCATGTGGATGCCACAATAAAATAGACAACAAAGAAAGTCTAGAAATATTCACAAATGGTCCAGAACCAATTTTTAGATGTTTTAATTGCGGCGCATCTTATTGTGCTGCGTCATATATGCTAAAAATACTTGGAATGGCTGACACACAAGTAATAGATAAATTAATAGAGTGTGGATTCTCCATAAGGGAAACTAATTACATGATTAAAAGGGGGATTAAGTATTTAGAGTTTTTGTCTAAATTCGAATCAGGTAGACACGATTACAGAGAAAAAGTGCAACTAGATGAAAGGAGAGTAAAGAGTTATGGTGACTGGTCACAAATTTCTGGTGAAACGCTAAATTCTTTGTTTTTTAGAAGGTCGATAAGTAAATTAAATACATCTTTAGACTATAGTATACTTATGACTAGGGATGAAAATGGTATACCAAGCAAATGTTTAATTTACACTCTACTAGGATCTTACATTGGAGAGGTAAAAGTTCCTATACCAAGCGGTAAAATATCTATATTAGCTGATAGATGGACTGACTTTGTTCAATGGACTAATAAAATAATATTAACTGATTCATCTTTTCTGGCATCTAGCATATCAAAATCATTGGTTGATACACAGGGGCTAATATCGTTTCCGGTTGGCGTGATGCTAGGCTCAGAAAGCGTGGCAACATTTTTTAGTAAGATTCCACCCAAAATAGAAGTAGTATTAGGTGCCGATGAAAAAAGCTATAAATTTGCTTGTTTAAGTGAGGCATCAACGGATGTATATATATATAGGCTAACCCAAAGTGATTCTGGTCTTTTTTCTATCACAAAAAGTTTTGATGACGAAATAAGTAGGATAAATCCAGTCGATATCGTTCATGATATAGTTTACGAACTTAAGCTTTCAAATAAGCATGAAATTAAAAGTTTTTGCAGTGAACTACTTAAAATGCATAATTGCTCAGATTATTTCAGGAATAAACTAATTGATTTTTATTGTCTTGAAACGAATACAGAAAAAAAGAAGATAAATGAAGCAATTGCTATTTTCGGGACTAGTATAAATAGTTTTTCGGCAGCAAATAAAAAATTCAAGATACACAATAGTTGCTACAATGAAGTGCTTCAAGACTGGTCAATGAAACCGATCAGTAATTTTTGGATAAATATAAATGCGGCGCTTTGCTCTGAAGAAGGAAATATAGAATATGACTGCACTCTATTTATCGGAGACAAAGAAGCACGTTTTTTTATCCAACACTCTGATTTCTTCCAAAGCAAAAAATTGTTTAAAATAATTAATTTTGTTTGTGTTAAAAACTCGTTGGAACAAGCTTATATAAATTCAAATAAATTAGTTATGCAGGCTTCTCCATATATTATAAGAGGCTTAAACTCCTCAAAAATAAACACGATAAAGAAAGAGACATATGGAATAAGCAATGAAACCCTTGTAACAGAAACATTTAAGTGCGATAAAACTGGTTTAAGCGTATGCAATAATGTGATAGGTGAAAAAAATATAAATATAAGAAACCCAATAAATTTAAATAACACAAAAGAATACAATAAATTATGCAAAAAACAAATAAAAGAATTGTGTTCTTCTACCTTTGGGTCTGAAGTATTTGTTGCGTCTTTACAATTTATTTATTCTTTAATAAAAAATGATGTATCTCACATTGTGTCAAATAGAAACATAGTTAGAGGTATATCCGAGGTGCTTGGAGTAAGCACTGTAAATAGTTTAGTTAAAAGTAAAATGCCTCAAATAATAGAAAAAATATTGAACCCCAAAAATTTAAATAAAAATTGTTGCACAATTTCATTGATAGACAATGACCAAAAATACACAAAAAAAGTTATAGCATTAAAAACAGATACGCCCCCGCAAATATTGAATATTACAGAGCCTATGTTGTTGTTTATATTTAAGTTTTGTGTAGATAACTTAAATTCAAATTATATCAAAAACATTGAAAACTTTTTAAGTACAGCTGATCAAATTTATAACCTAAGAAAAGCATTAGCAAAAATATATAATACTAATCAGTGCTTAGAATCTTTTGCATGGTATGTAACAGAAGACGTTAATTTATCTAAGTTTATTGAAACAGATGACCATGGAACAAATATATATATAAAAATATTTAGCGAGTTAAGTGAAATGGGTTATGACTTTAAAAAATCAGAAATAATTAAATTGCTTAAGATTAATCGCAACAAAGTAACTTATCCATTAATTGACCTCAAGGATAGGAGAGTGTTCATGAGAGTGGAATTTCCAAATCCAATACAAGACAAAATAAACAGCAAAAACAATATATGGAAAACGACAAAGACGAGACATATTTCGATGAACTAATTAATGAAATAAAACCCCCAAAATGCCCTAAGTGTGGAAGTGATGATGTTATGACAAATCAATTCCATGCTATATGCTTAACTAATTGTGGATGGGCGGGGGACCTGTCTGACGTGGCATGTAGTTGCTCTATTCTTAAGAGTATTTTTGCGTGCGAAAGTTTTTTTAATCTAATAAATACAGGACAACATAGCATCAAGCAGACAGCCTTTGAAATAGCTAAGCAAAAAGGCCTCCCTGGCTCCGATACTGAAAAGACTATATCAGTAGCTCGTGCATTTCTAAACCAGTTTGATGATTTTGGAGAGGAAATCAATCAATCAAATTATTATTCAGATAGATTTATTAAATTACTTAAGTTAAATTCATTAACTACTCTAAATAGGCTTTGCCACCTATTCGTAAAAATGGGTGAAGAAAGCTTAAATGTAAATCGCACTATACTAGCATACACAGGGGCTATGGGGATTGGAGGCAGTAAAGAGGAGACTTTAGGTAGCCAAAATAGTGAAGAAAACTTTTTAAGAAAAACAACACTTGGGATAGACAAGAAAAAAACTGAGCACGACAATTATATTGTATCCATAAATCACTCGGTGTATGGACGCCCAGATTTATTTTTTCAAAGAGAGTTTACAAAAAACGGTGCTTATACTTATGACAGTAAACCAATTATTAATATTTCAAATACATCAAATATTTGGCAACCATTTTATTGGCCATCAATTGACTTTTCTCCATCAAGTATACTAAGACTTGCAGCAGTTATACAGGTCGGGCAAGATAATTTAACTTATTCAGTAAATGAATGCATGGATACAGGAAAATTTTCAGCCGGTGTTTACAAGAGAAATACTTACTCAAGAGACGTAAAATTTGTTAAATCAAAAGCTGATACTGCTGAAGAGGCAATAAAAAGGATAAGAACATCTTTCGAGAAAACCGTGTTAGGTGCCGAAAAAAATGATATTTGCATAGATTTAAATTGGATAAAAGATTGGGGATACGAATATACACTAGATAGAAGTGTACACGAATTAGTTTTAGCTCCATTCTGGAGGCAATCTTTATCCGTAGATATGCTTAATTTAATTGGTTATCAAAAAAATACATTACTTGAAGAAATGTATCAACAAATTACACAAAAACACAAATAAAATGGAAAAACACGAAATTTATTTCGCAAAAAATGGAAAGCCATATACAGTGACTTTATATCTAGATGGATCTGAAAACAAATTCAATGAATACAAAATAGTGGAACGATATACCGAAGCTGAGGTTGAACAGGAAATAAAAGATCAAATAATTGAAAGTATACGTAAACACTGGAAACATGTGGTTCCTAATTATATTTAATTAATAAAAATTAAAAAAACATTAAAATTTCAAAAATATGACTATATGGGACGATGAATCCTCAAGGGTTTTTATGATAAAAGAAGATCCTATAAACCCAGAATCAAAAGTAAAATATGTTGTAACAGTTTGGCCAGATGGATCAGATCTCAAGTTTACAGACTGGATGATATCTGATGTTGGATCATTTGGTCCTGCTTATACTCTTGATGAAGAGTCGGTATCATATTTTATAGAAAGAATAAGAGAAAACTGGGAAGACTCTCCTGATACTGAACACGAACAAGCAATGCAAGAATTCTTCGCAGAGCAGAAAAAAATAGAACAAGAGTTGAACAAAACAATCAAATAAAAATGAACATTCAAGAAATTAACCAACAAAAAATAAACGAAAATAAGAAAAATATTTTTTCTGCATTGTCTGCATTAAATGTGGAAGAAGTAAATGCGTCTTATTCTGGATACGGTGATAGTGGATCAATTAATGATATAACTTTTTGGGTCAAAAATAAAAAAACAGGAAAATGTGATCAAGTATCTGATTGGAAAAAGATATGTGGTAAAATTCCTAGCATATCCATAAACCTTGTAGAAAACATTTGGGTGTCTAATCAATACGAGACACAGCAAATCGAAAAAGAATTTGAGATATATGAAGCAGTTGAAACTTATTTATACCAAGTACTAGAGTTAAAACACCCAGGATGGGAAATAGATGCAGGATCTAACGGAGATTTTGAATTTAAGGTTGCAGAAAATAAAATAAATTGGAATCACTGCATGATGGTGGAAGAGCACGAGACAAGCACCCTCTAATGAGTCACCCATACCATCACAGCATGTCTTCTGTGAAAAAGTGGGGTGGATGCGTAGACGATTATATAGAAATACATAACTGGTTTGACCAAAGCAAAGAAATGTTTGCTGATTTCAGGCACAGAGCTTTAAGGCATCACTCCGAAGGCATATATCAATGTGAAAGACAATTTGGCACAACAATAACACTATCTACCGGAAAGATCATACCGACTAGGTGGGTTGCCGAACAACATGTAGCAGAAGACTTGGGACGTATACCAAGTATTCAGGACTGGTTTGAAAATATACAACCAAAGACCTGGATGAGAAGACCGCAAAAATTAACAGAAGAACTATAAAAATGGAAAATAAACAAAAACCAAAAAACAATAAATTCATGTTTAAGTGGAAGAAAAGATTTGGCGATGACAGATCTTTTAGTTGGTTAGAGTGTCACATAAAAGAACTAGGATGGACTTATGGAATAGAAGAAGGGTTTAAAAAAAATGGATATACTGCCTGGGTTGAGCTAGTTAGGTTCGCTGAGCCAGTTACTATAATAAAAAAACCAGTAAAAACTATAGAGGAAGCAGAAAAAGAGTGTAAAAAACATTTTGTATCTACTTCCGATAAGATTCAGGAATATATAAAGAAAAACAAAGTAAAATAAAGATGAGTACTCATCCAAGGACAGATAAAGTTTCAACTCCACATATAGGTTTTTACTCATGCGCCACAGTACCATCTAGTTTTGCCGCTGAGCTGGAAACAGAAAATGAGTCACTAAAAAAAGAAATTGAAACCCTTAAAATTAAAGTAACTGATCAGTCTAGTCGCATACGAGATTTGGAAGTGTCCAACATACGATTAAATAATTTATTATGCGAACATGGAATACTTGAATATGGGAACTAAAAAAAGATGTATAGATATGGTGCGGACAACTGACGGCAGGCACCCAGAAGACGCTATATATGAAGTGGTGTCGTTTTTTATAAAATTAAATGAATTAATGAATTTAGAGTTTTCAAGATTATATAAAAACTTAAATATGAATCACCAAGGAATTAAAATACTTCAAGAATACATAAACTCTTGCCGGAATCATGATTTTGAAGATTTTTCACATTATCTAGAAACAATTAATAAAGATTACAATAAATTAATAAAAAAATAAAATGAGCAATAATGAGTATACCCCCCATAAATGGGTTATAGTTAAAATATATGGAGAAAACATAAAAACTACTTATAAGGTTTTTGGCTGCTGGTACGGGGGATACACAGGCAGCGATTCTTGGCAAATGAACAGCGGAATACAGAGCGCTGAAAAAGTGGGAGAAAATTGGATATTTAAAGGGTTTTCTGGGTCTGTGTACATATGCAATCCAGGAAATTACGGATTAAGTCTATACTGCAGTGGAGAACTTGAACAAATTATAGAAAGGTCAAAAAAAGAGGGGGTTACTGTGTGGCCTATGCATGGTGACCTCGATTGGACTAAATTTGATTATGAGTGATGAACATAAAGTAGTGAGATTAATTCAAGACTCCCAAAAAATGGGATTCAAGGTAAGAAAATGTAAAAACGGATTACAGTTAATACATAATAACAAAAATGTCCATATACACACCGTTCATAAGGGGAAGAGGGCCTTGCATCCGTTGATCAGATTTCTTGATAAATCATCCGAAATTCTTCAATAAAATGGTGCAACCTCTTCTCCTATGTCTCTGATGTAGGGCGCATTGACAGACATATTTGATGGCATACCAGCCATGGCAGGCAAATCAGTTATTCCAAGTGCAGCAGTAAATATTGCATATCCCAGAGCATGTACAAAGTCATCTGGTCTATCTTTGTATCTGCTGTACCTTCTGACAGTTATTCCATGTGTATTAGAGATATCTTCTGTAAAGATGGCTAATAAATCTCTGGTGTATTGCTCAAACCAGCTTCCACTAGGGAACCTAATTCTCTTAGATTTTATTAAAGAAAATACAATATATATTATTGTTGTCCTATCAACCGTAAAGCAGTTATTTGTTTGCGGTATGAAAAATCTTTTTGTTGTGCCGTAAGCGATGGATGCAACGGGGGTATTCATGTGTTGACTAAGGTTAGGATTTTGCACACTTCCTACAAAGCCTGCATCAGCCCCCACTAAGTCAATCCTGCTTCCAGTTGCTCTAGTCAGGTATTCTCCAACGATATAGTGTCGTTGCTCGTCAGGAATACCTGTTGGCCTAATTGCGGCAAAACAGTCAAATACTCCATTTCTGTATCCGACTGCTGTTCCAACAGTAAAGCTGACTACTTCAGCACCGCCCCAGTCAACTCCACCAGTCACTCTTTGATACTGTTGTGTATTCCATATAGTGTCTTTCTCAATTGGCAATGTGCTTGCCTCAATAATGTCTTGTTGTGTAATTGGTACACCACCTTGAGAAGTTGGTATACCCAATATTTCCTGAAGGAATCGTGCCTCTGAATAAGCGGACGATCCATGTAACTTATTGTATACCGTATCTATATATCTAGAGTGTGGAGTAATTCTATCTTTTATTATTATTTGTGGAATATGGTAACCTTCTTTATCCCTTTTAATCGGATCGTATTGAAATAATGGTCTCCATTCCCCCATCTCTACATCCAGTAATTTTTTACATTTAACACAACTTATACCATTTATCTGTATCATGTCTAATACATTGCCAGCTAATGTTGGAGTATTTTCATGCTTGCAGTGCTGGCATTTCATAAACCATGTATTCTGGGTAGATGAATCAAATAAGGTGGTAAGAGTATTGTCTACGCCGCGAGCAGTTCCAAAATAACTTTCATATCTATATTCAGAGGTACCAACTACTTCTCGAATTTGAGGTATAAAATCCGAGTTTAAATCTTGGGTTTCATCAAACATTACCCAGTCCACGCTTAAGCCAAGTGCGTTTTGGGCATTGTTAAAGCAGGAGATTCCAACATATCTACTACCAGTCATAAAACTTTTTTCGTGCACATTGTTCATGCAGCTACTGTCTGAAACAGCCCATGGTAATAATTTTCCATGTATCATTGGTTGCATAAACATACTATGCAATCTCTGTGTATAGATAGACATAGGGGCAACATATAGAAGTCTAAAAAACTCTCTCCACCAACAGTGCATTAAAATAGAACTGCTTATAGATACGGTTTTGCCGATCTGTCTGCCGCACATGTAAACATCCTTCAAGGCTCTTCGTGTTTTCCTAAACATTGGAGAAAACATTGGTCTTCTGTGTAGGATGTCTAGAGGCTTTCCCTGAAAGCTAATAGAAGAAGGCACCATGTTTACTAAGTCTAGTCTTGGTGCCAATTTTGAATACAATTGCTGAAGCTCCTCTTTGGAGACGGAAGTTGTTGTATCGATCATTAATAATAATAAATATTGAAATGGATATTAATATATATGTACAATCAAGCAATTAAAATATTCTACCGCCAGGTCGAAAACCTTGGGGAAAAAATAATACTTGCAATAAATCGTGAAAGAGTTAAACAAGAATTAAGAGCTCCAACATATTACGATTTATATAGTAGGCCGGATAAATATAAAGGAAAGATATTTTTCTAGTGTAACTAATAGATATTTTAAGTCAGGGCAATAAAGAAAGTAATGTTAAATAAAAAAGAACTTAAAAAATACTCTAGAAGCAAAAAATTTTATTGCTGTATAACTAATGAAATTATTGCCCCTGACAGAGTGGAATATCTATTAAGCGAAGGTGTATCAGAAGATATGCTGACAAGTCTTAAGGGGGCGGAACTAACCTATAAACCTAGAAAAATGATTATCGTAGACGACGAGGGAACTCACTTCTTCTGCGATAAAATTGATAATACTAGGGCTTGGGCACACGAAAGATTTGGTGACTCCCCCCCTGAAGATACAAACTACTTGGACGACATCGAAGAAAAAAAGAGAAAAAAGTCTGAAGAGGTTTCCGTCTCCTCAGTTGAAGGGGTCAACATAGTAACTGAAGAAGGAGAAGAAGGAGAAGACGAGATATAATGAAATCCAGGAACCCCAAAAAATACATGGAAAAAGAGCTACAAGGCTCTAGCGTCTCAAAATTTCAGCCATCTAAATCTATGGTTTTTGAAAAATTGCAGACCATTGAAGAAAAAGTAATAAAACAACACAAAACAAAAAATGACAACAACAACTAATTTAATTCTGTCAATAACATGCCTAGTTCTAAGTAGCTTGTTATTGAGTAAGTTAAAAATAACGTTAAGCGGTAAAAATATTGAAATTGATTTAATGCCCCATCTGCACAAAGGCTCAGTAATATGATGGAGCCCATATTCTTGTTGGGGGGCTCTATTTTATCTTTATTCATTTGCGTGATCACAAAAAAGATTGAAAAAGATAAAGCTATACAAAAGATAAAAGAAGAAAACGAATTAATTCTGTTAAACTATTAAAAATGTTAAAAGTACAAGTATCAAAAAGTAATTCACAATTTATTGGGCTTTATTTTGTTTCATACGTAGTCATTTGCGGACTTATTATGGGTAAAATATTTACCCCTATTGCCTTCTTTTTATGGCTTCTTGCTGGGTGGAGCATATCTAGATTCTTTTCTGACGTGTTTGTGTTGGGAGGAGAAACCGCAAAAACAGCAGCATGTATTGCTATATATCTTTTTGGTCTTTCTGCTATTTCATTCCTTAAGTTTATATAATTTTTATGAAAATTAGTTTTATAGAGAGTTTATTTTTATTCTTGGTGTTTGCGTATTTTGCTAAATATTTTATATTGGCTATTGTATATTTAATACAAGAGTCCGATATATTTAGTTACATGAGGGGGTACATCGAGGTAAAATACGGTGGGTCAAAATTAGAATATTTAATTAATTGTCCGTATTGCTTGTCTTACTGGGCAGGACTATTTTTAGCCGGTTTATTTCTGTTTACGTGCTTTACCTATAATAACATTATATCGTATATATCATTATGTTTTTCCCTGTGGGTTACCGCTAGTGGCATCTCAGTTAAAAACTTAAAGGACAAAGAAAATAAACAGTAATGGATATAAAATCATTGATAGAGTGTAGTTATGTCACTGATGTAACTGAGAAAGGTGCGAACGTTGAGTTTGATACCTATATTTACTCTTTCGATGATATGTCTATGAAAAAGGTTACTATACGATGCCCAGTTTCAGGAGATTTTGTGCTTACTGAGTGCGCTCAAATTATTGGTGAGGAGTCTACTGAAGAAAATAAAAATACATTAAAAGATTTATTTATTGCACTTGATGAATCTTCTAGGGTAGAAAAAAGTATAGTCAATCAAGATGTAATTTATACTCCATTTGATACCTCAGTTAGAGAAGCGGTTGTACATTTTTTAAGTGAAATAGATTTAGAAAAAGAAGATGACATGGAGGACCTAAAATTTAATTTTTTATCTAAATGTTCTAAAATTTTTTCAAAAACATATGAGCACAACAAAAACAAAAAATATCACACAGGAAAATAATAACATGGATCAAGTCAATGAAAACAAACAACCTCAACCCTCTGAAATAGAACAACAGCAAATAGGAGACCAAGCAAAAATTGCAGCAAGAATTGCCGCATCAATTTCTCCGGTCATTGCCAGAGAGATTCTCAGTGGAAAAATATCTTTTGCTGCGCTTACGGTCATAGTAGACAATAAATATAGTGGTACCTTTCCATTCCAGCATGTACTACCTGACGATGCAACTGATCAAGAAAAACACGACCATAAATTAAATACCGCTAAAAATAATATGCTTGCCGCAATAGAGTTCTCCAGGACTGCTGGAGTTTTCAAAAACAAATCACTTAGATCTTTCGAGGAAGGTTTTTTTGATTCAGGCGTATAAAAAAATAAACAATTTAAAAATAAAGGGCACACATTGTGTGCCCTTTTTATTTTAGTAAAAAAGTAAAAAAATGAGTTCAATTATTAAAGATTTTGTTTCCTCTAATATTCCATTGATATGGGTATATACACAGGAAGAAGATAGGTTTCTAAGTGATGAGTCTAGCGCCTTGCTAGGCAAAAAGACGATCAATAGGCTATATATATATGATGCATCTGATACGGTTCGAGATATAGAAAGAAGCGAAAATCAAGTAGATCCACAAATAATAGATACATCCGATCAGGGTGGAGCAGCTTACGCAATTGATATATTTAGTGCGATCCCCGACACACAATATGAGTCATGCGAAATTGATGGAACAAATGTATGGAGCATTACAAAGGATAAATTTTTTCCAGAAAAGTCATTAATGATAATGTTTGATGTAGCGTTTTACATGACTGACGCAAATAAAACTAAACACACTAATGCTTACCTAACCAGAAAAATTAAAAATGCTTTGCCAAAACTATTAATGCAAAACAAAGGCATTGTAATAGTAAACCACCATAAAGATATACCAATTGAGCTTGAAAACATTGTAACATATGTTGAGCATAAATTGCCTGATGTGGGAAGGATGAAGTCTCTTGTCAGAAGCAGTCAAAACTCTATGTCTATAGCGGGAATTCCCTCTATTTGCTTAAGTGAAGATGAAACAATTAATATTGCACAATCTCTTACGGGTTTGACTCAGTGGCAGGCTGAAAATGTCTTGTCTCTAGCCAATAGAGCTAATTCAATTGAATATAGGCAAAACAAAACACAGCATCGCAATTTTAAAACAGATGTAATAAAGAAGGAGAAGTCTAGACTATTCTCTAAATCTGGTGTGCTCAAAATCATTGAAAGTGATTGGGGGATGGATCAGGTTGGGGGCATGGAGAATCTAAAACAATGGGCTAAAGACAGGACATTGATTTTTAACCATGAAGCCAGAGAAGACGGAATAGATCTTCCAAAAGGTTTATGCGTTGTAGGCCCAGGTGGTACAGGCAAAAGCTGGGTCGCACAGGCACTGGGGGTAGAGTGGGACAGATCTGTTCTTAGGCTTGATATAGGTGCGTGTATGGGGAGTCTATTGGGTGAGTCCGAAAGCAGGCTCATAAAAGCACTCACCGACGCAGAAGCTCAAGCTCCATGTATATTATTTGTAGACGAATTTGAGAAACTATTTGCAGGAGCGGGTGGTGGAGGAAATCTGGATGGTGGAACTTTCCAGCGCATGTATGGTACATGGTTAACCTGGACGCAATCAAGAAAATCCGATGTCTTTGTTGTTGCAACCACAAATAGTATTACTAATATTCCGGCCCCTGCTTTACGCAAGGGAAGGTTTGATGAGGTCATGTATGTTGGGCTACCAGGAGTGAAACAGAGAAAAGAAATTTTTTCAATTCATCTAAGAAAAAGAGGCTGGGAACCATCTGAATATAATATAGATATTGATAAATTATCATTAAATACTCCAAATAGAACCGGCTCCGAAATTGAGCAAATTGTAATAGAGGGATTAATTAAAAAAGTAAAAAGAACTGGATTCGGCAAAGACAATCCAATTACTACAGACCTTCTTATGGAGTCAATAAATGATGTCAAGATTATGGCAGAGCTAAATCCAGAAGAATCCAAGAACCTTCTAGACTGGGCAAAGAGTCATAAAGTTTTAATGGCTAACAAAGAAGATGATGAACCCACGACAAATAAAATAATGGGCATTAACACGGCCACATTCAATAGAATGTCTGGAGTTGGAGCAAGTACAGAACAAAGAAAAATTGAATTAAATGAAGATGACATCTAAAAACAAGAAGCTGTTAATGACGGATCTTGAGTACTATAAAATAACAAGCCAAGAAGACCTTGAAAATTGGATAGAAAACTATTGTAAATATCTAGTAGCAGAGGGAATAGCTGGCGAAAAAACAAACGGTAAATACTATATCAAAACAGAAGAACAAATCAAAAAAGAATTAGAGGAGATAATATAATATGTCACACATGGTTGTTATGTCGATGCCCGAAATCAAAGACTTGGAGGTACTTAAAAAGGCCTGCAATAGACTTGGGCTTAAATTAGATCTAAATAAGAAAAGCGCTAAATATTATGCTGGTCAAAACATGAAATGTGATGCCGTAATTTCTAGCGACAAAAGCACATATGAAATAGCTGTAATAAAAAAGGGTAACGGATACGAAATACAAGCCGACCTATATGACTCCAGGCTCAAAGAAATTGTTGGACCAAAGGCAGGTAAACTTAGTCAAGCATATCAAATAGAGCAGCACAAAAAGACAGCTAAACTCAAGGGCTATCAAGTAATTGGAGAAAAAATTAATCCAGCAAACGGAAACATTGAACTGAAGGTCAGAATGTAATGAGCGATAAAATAGTTAAAATCACGATAACCCCAGAAGGGGAAGCTAAAATTGATGCACAGGGGTTTACTGGCGGATCATGCAAAGATGCTACAAAAATATTTGAAAATCTTTATTCAAATAAGCTCGATTATGCAGACAAGCCTGAACTATATCAGGGCGCAAGCTGTGCATCTCAAGCAGTAAAAGTAAATCAATAATATGCCATCTAAGAAAAAGAAAGTTAATTATATTTCTATAAATTTCTTAGACGATGGATCAGTAAAAAGTATATATTACGATGAATTCTTTGGGATCAATGATTCCAATAATCTTAAGGTTGAAAGGATAACTGATGTAGAGTTCGATAATGCTACCCAGAAATGGGTAGCAAGATTGATTTCTACGGGAGAAATCATATCAACACACAAATTAAGAAACAAAGTTCTGGCTGATGAAGTTAGGGCAGCAAGTAAAATGCTGTTTAACGGAATAGAAATACAGCCTAGTAAAATAAAAAAAAATGAAGACAAAAAAACAAAAAAAAATAAATCTAATAAAAAAGTCAAACATTCTGGTTGTACAGCCGCCAGAAATAAATCTAAATAAAGATCAAAAATATGTATTACTGTGCAACATAGTTGATTATTTAGCTTCATATGGAATTACTAAAAACAGGGAAATATCTGAAATGGCTAATACTTTATCTAATCACGATAAACTTAGGGGCATAAAAAGATCAAATACCTGCTACAGAAAAAAGCATATAATAGAGTCAAAGTTCAGCAAAATGATAAATGACTCTCCCGACAAGACTGTGGGTGAACATAAATATTCTACCGAAAATTTCGTATTTAACCCCTGCAAAGAAAATAAAGAAAACAATATTAATGCTGGTAAAAGTGATACCAATCAATCTAGTTCATTAAATAATGTTAAAAAAGATGAAATTGATAAAGAAGTAAGTAGGATAATTAATGAGGTTATGAATTTTATGGGAAGACTTAAACTTCCGTGCAAGGTTAGCTAAAATATAAACAATTTAATTGCGGGATAGTATCTATGATACTATCCCGCTTTTTTTATTATGAGTGAAATAACAAAAGAACAAATAAAAGAATCTAATAACGAAATATCTTGGGCACAAAAACTGTCTTCCGACATTTTCAAACACGGCGTTTTAATTAATGTTACAATTAGTAAATGGGAAGCTAAGTTAACCCAAACAGAAGAAGATCAACAAGTTCTTGGAGTTGATATAGATAATACAATTTATACCCCTGGCTTCAAGTATTTAATTCCAGGAAAAACAATGGCTAAATTTTCTGTGTATAGGACGAGACTGTCTCAAATACTTGATAGGTCATGCTACAGGGTACCTGGACTAAAAGGATCTAGATTTGTCCCTAGGGATTTTTACCCAAACCTAAAAAACTTTCTAGAAGCAGAAAAAGAAAGATTCAATAAAGACGTAGAAAGCTTCAAAGACGAGTATCCTATCTTAAAGGATAGCCAGATAAATAAATTTAATGAGAAATATCCAGAATACTCTGGCTATATGGATCAATTTTACCCATCAGCAAATCAAATAGTCAGAAAATTTAATTATTCTTGGACTATTTATTCTTGGGCACAAACAGAGATAACCGAAATAGCTATGGATGCTAAAAACGACCTAGCTGAAAAAGCTGCTCAACTTGTTTATCAGGCTGGCATGCAAATAAGAGAACATATTGTAAAAGCAACTCAAGATGTAGTTTCCGTTATACAGAACGGCAGGAAAAATTCTAGGGGGCAGAACATAAGGATACATTCTATAACAAATTTCACAAAAAGGCTTAATGAGCTCAAACAAATAAATTTATTTAATGATCCAGATGTTGAAAAAACTATCAATAATGCCTGTGAGGCGGTTTCTCGTGTGTCAAATTGGAATAAAAATGACTCTGATGCCTTAGACCTAGAGACAAGTCTTACTAGAATAGTTGATGGACTAAAAAAAGAAGTCGAAGAAATTCAGGAAAACCCTGAGCGCATGACAGTTATAAGAAAAGCAATAGAAGATTCGGAAACTGATGATAGCGATTCAGAAGTTGGTATATCTTCTATAAAAAGAAATATTTACATTTCTAATGACGACATCGAGTAAAACAAAAGACATACAATACAAAGTTTTTTTGATCCCCAAAAAGAACGCAAGTAACAGTAAAAAAAGGAATATATGCATTGATAAAAAATTTTGCTCAAGCTTCTTAGACATTAACGGGAACAGTTCAAATAAGTTTATACATAGGTTAGCAAAGTTCACTAATTGTTTATCTCAAGATACACGACGCGAAATAATTAATGAATTTAATTCATCAAACTACTCAAAAAAATTTTTTAAAGCATTAAAAGAATCTTTTTATGGGTACGAAAAAAACTCTGCTGAGCACCTAAGGTATTTCTCAGAATTGACCAACTTTTTAGAGGAATGCGTAATTCCAAGAAAAGAAGACCACCGAGTAATACTTGCGCCCAAGGATGAATTGAAGCAAATTCAATCTGAAATAGGTGATCAGCTAAATAGGTTTAAACCACATGAGAATGCGTTCGGTTTTGCTAAAAACAAATCTGCATTAGACTCAGTGAACTTTCATTTATTCAAGAATGAAAAACCTGAGCTACTAATCAATGTTGACGTCAAAAACTTTTTTGGAAGTTTTACAGAAGATCAAATAAAAGATTCATTATTGGCTCACGGAATTGTAGAAGAAGATGTATCCAACATAGTAGATATATGCAGCATAAAACTAAACAAAAAAAATATATCAAAATTAATAAGCTTAATGTGTTGCTCTGTAATAAATTTCAAGAATTTAAGGAAAACTTTAATTGAAAGACTTATAGAACCAAAGGAAACAAACTCTTATTTGTATCCTAGATCTAGCTATGTATCTGTGGATCGTCAAAATCAGGTATTTTCGAACGGTAGGCCAAGGTTGCCTACAGGCATGCCTGCAGGTAGCCAAACAGACACATTGGAAAATTTTTGTGTTTTGTTCCCGATACACGGCATGTTAAATCAATCAAACATAGTAGAGGCAATAAAAACAGATAATGAAATATTAAAATTGTTTATATCAAGCTTTGTTGAAAGATGCGTGAACAATGCATTTGAGAATAAGTGGGCAAATAAGGAGAGAGTACTTAATATAATAAAGGAATTATTTAATATAGGTCCTTTAATAAAGTTTGATGATCATTTCTTGCCTCAAGGCTCTCCAGCAAGTCCAGTAATAACTAATATAGCCTTTAAATTATTGGATTATCGACTAACTAGACTATCTGAAGAAAAGGGAGCTGTTTACTCTAGGTATGCCGATGATCTTTCTTTTACCTGGCCCACTAGGCACGGTAAAAAGTTCATAAACATTTTTATGTATAAAGTTGGCAAAATTTTATCCACAAATGGTTTTGAATTAAATAAAAAGAAAAGCAAAGTAATTGGTACTGGAGGTAGAATGGAGATCCTTGGCTACGTAATGAACAGTGGTAAACCAACTATTGCTCCTGCATATGTAGAAGCAGTAAGGACAGAAATATTAAAACTGAAAGACGGAATAAAAAATGGAATAATTCAAAATGAATTAAGGTTCTTGTCAGAATGCTCTAAAGTAAAAGGTAAAATAAACTTTATTGCATCTGCAATGCCTCACAAGGCAGACAAATTGTCTAGCTTATTGTTAACGATTAATCCTCCAATTTCTAATAGAAGGAAAATCTTGGCGGATTAAAAAATGAAATATTAATGTCAAAAAAAAATAGAAAAAATGAAATACTCATAAATCCTGGAGACAATCTGTTGTTGCAGTTGCCTAAAAATCAGCCAGGAAGAAACATTTGCTGTTCGGTACGTGTACTGAATAGAAAATGTGAATCACCAGATAAATTCGTTGGACAAATAATTGAAGTAGTATCGATGGACTACTCTAGCAAAGATTTTATACCAGGCAAAATACTTGATTTGCCTAAGTCAAAAATAATATCTGCTAATTCATCTATATTAAATGGCGAAAAAACATTTTTAACTATTCATGTAACAAATGGATGCATATCTGCAATACATAGGACAGACGGCGAAACAGAACCAGTAAATGTTAGAGTAATCGATATGGACTGCAATTCTGATCAGGTATTTAGAGTTGACGCTGTTTCCGCCCCCATGGTAACAAAAACAATTAATGAGGATAATGACTTGCCTGATACATTTTTTCCAGGCCTGTTAAGCGATGAAGGGTATATAGGGGTAACAGGTTCAAGAGGGGATGAAGGAGAGCCTGGAGATAACTCTTAAACCTATTAATAAATAAGTTAAAAATATAATGAAAATTAAAATTGCGCATTTAGCGGATCTACATATAGGAAGCTATCAATATGGAATAACAAAAAGAAGATTAAATACTTACAAAAATAACTTAAAAATAGCCAAAGAAATTTCATTAAATCATAATCTAGTTATCGTTGCTGGGGATGTGTTTGACTCTGTTGAGCCATCCCCAGATGACGTAAAATGCTGGATAGATATGTGTAGGATTTGGGGAGATACAAATTGCAGGGTTATATCTTGCTCTGGTAATCACGACAAGGTGATAGGTCAACATCAGTGGGTTGACCTTGGAAATGAAGAAGGTTTTAAATCGGAATCAACCTTCGATGAAGCAACATCTAAATATCTTGTGGATGAAAAACTATCTCCATTGAAGATTGTATGGCTTAGCCATACAAAAAAGTCTGAAATAAAAAACAAAATAGACGGGATTCCAGACGGACTCGATATAATAATGATGCACCAGTCAGCTGGGCATTTTCTAGCTTCTATTATGAGGCCAGAATTAGATGAAGACGATATGATGTCTTTGTCTAAAAAATGTAAGTATTTGGCTCTTGGCGATCTACATATTCACAAAAAAATGAAAATTGGAGATTGCACTGTATGTTATCCAGGAAATATAGATTTCTTGAGATTGTGCGACATGTCTAATAACTTTAGGTACATATCACTTGTATATAATTCTGAAACATCTTTATTTGAGTCAATTGAATCCATACCATATACACCCTACCAGAAAACAAATATTTTGAATTTTGATTCAGGGTCGGATTGTATTCAAAAAATGACTGGGTCAGATGATTTTAATATATTTAGGTATGATACAGAAAAGTCATCAGATGTTGTGTCGGTTATAGACAAGATTAAGTCTAGTGACTCACTTGCTAATAGTGTTTATTACTTTCACAAAAACATATTCAAAAAAGAAAGAGACGAGTCAAAAAAAGTTGAAACTGACGAAACAAGCTGTTTTGATGATGACGCTCAGTTCTTAAATCTAGCAAAAAAAGATAAAACATTAGAAATAAGAGATTTTAAAATAGTGGAAGACATATGGACAAATTCTACACCAGATTTTGTCAAACAAACATTAATGAGTGACTTAAAGAAAGAGTTAGATGAAAGTATCAAGAGTAATTCTGAATAATTTTGCTCAACACAAAAAAGTAGAGCATTTATTTCACGAAAATATAATAGGAGTAGTAGGGAAAAATGGATCAGGCAAAAGTAATTTTGCAAATGCCATTTCAATAGCCATGACTGGCGAGTTTGGCAAAAAGAAGAAAAAAGACCTCATTACATTTGGAGAAAAGACTGGAGATATATTCGTAGAAGGCGACATAAATGGAAATATTTTTTCTATAAGTAGATCTCTTCACAGCAATCAATGTACCTTAAAATACGGAAATGAAGAAATTGATGGAGCGGACTCAGTAAATGAAAAAATACTGGAACTGCTTGGCTGCGAAAAATCTTTCTTGTCTAATATGGTTTTTGTTAGTCAGACAGACATTCTAGGGGTTTTATTCGGTAGTGCTGCCGAAAGAAATAAAACCCTTAGAAAATTTTTCGGTCTGCAAAAACTTGAGGAATTGGATGACGCACTTACGTCATGGCACAGAAATATATCGTATCCAGTGCTTATAGATGAGGATCAAGCTAAGAATGCCATATCAAGCATAAGATCAATGATTGAAGAGAACGAAAGTTCGATACAGTCAAAGCTTTCTGAGATAGAGGGATTGAGAGAATCTATAGATGGAATAGATCTCAATAAAATAACTAAAAATTATTCTGATTCTCTCAGTAAAAATAGGCTATCTGAAGAAATATCTAGAGTAATTGACCAATTGGCAGCGTCAGAAAAAGAACTCAGTCTATTGGTTGAGCCCTCTGTTGATCTAGAAAAAATGCAAAAATTAAAAGATATATCTGAAAATATTGATTTAATTATTGGCGCTCAAAAAAATGAATTAGAAATACTGCAGGTGTTCCTAGGGCACAAAAGTGGTTCAATGACGGAATGCCCTTTATGCAACTCTTCTGTAGGTTCGGAAAACTTAGACAATTTTAGGTCTAGAGAAGCAAAGCTTAGACAGGATATAGATAAAAATGTTTTTAAATCTAATGAATACAAGAAACAATTAAGACAGATTGATCATGTGATATCCACTTATGAAGTAGAGAAAAAACAGATACTTAAAAGTATCTCTAATAGCAAAGAGTTACTTGACATCAAAAAAAAAGAATTTGACAGCAAATTATTTCCAGCTCATCCTCCAAGTAAATACCAAGATGGAATAAGCTTCTATAATAATGTTACGTCAAGTATTCATAAGCTTGAGTCAGATATAGCTTTAATTGAATCTACAAATAAAAAGTTGCAAATACAGCTAGACACGCATTTATCAGACTTAAAAAAAGCTAACAACAGTAAGCTTTTATATTCTGGTACAAAGGTGCATCATTCAAGGATCTCTAGAATAAGAGACATATTTAGGCACGATGGATTAAGTGGGGTTTATATAAATCACCAGATGAACAAAATGTCTCAATCAATAAATGAGTATCTTAATAGATTTGGAGCAATTTATAATGTAAAACTAGGACAAGACAATGAATTCGTGTGCGACTTTGGGAACAAAGTTAGACCATCAAGTGATTTATCTTGTGGCCAAAAAGTTGTTCTATCTCTTGCTTTTAGGTTTGCAGCCCGAGAAATATTTACAACCGGAGTAAACCTAATAGTACTTGACGAGCCAACTACATGGCTAGATAGAGAAACTATTCTAAACTTCAAAAATATAATCGAAAGTGTATCGGAACTGTCGGACACGAACAATCTTCAAACGATGATTGTGACACACGAGAGATCATTGATGCCTTACTTTAAACAAACCATTGAATTTTAATTATATGGTAGATAAAAAAAAAGATCTTGGTATCCCAATATCAAAAACTAAAAAAGCCTATAAATTATTATCAATTAAAAAATCTAAAAAAGGGCTATATCCTCTTTTCATAGGCAAAAAAACGAGTATACCGGTTGGTGAATGGATAAAAGCAAAAAGCTTGCCAACCGATGGTTTTAAGCTTAGGAGTGGCTGGCATTCATGCATGGAGCCAAATGCTCCGCATCTAACCGAAAAGAACAGAAAATGGTTTCGTGTAGAAATATGTAACTACAAGGAATTTGAAAGGCCAGATGCGCAAGGCAAGAAATGGTATGTGTCAGAGTGGATTAAAATCCTAAAACCAGTTTAACTGAAAATTTAAATGAAATTTAATATTACTAGATCTAATGGACTTATAAAAGTACAGCCATTTAATTCCGAAATACTTGAAGAGCTTAGTTTTTTTTATAAATATAAGGCTAAGCTCAAAAAAACTTTTTTTGACAAAAGGATAGGTCAAGTAAGAGAGATTTTAGTTGATGGCCCATTAAAGGTAATAAAGAAAAATCTTTATTCTTTTACGAAAGATCAAACAGGAATTATTACTCACGACGGTCTTTTATCTAGAGTAAAAACATATCTAGACCTCAATTCTCACGAATATGAAGTACAGGACATAGGCAATGGTTTTGCAAAACCTGTGATTACAAGTAGAGTGTACGAAGGATTATATCCGGACCAAAAATGTGCAGTTGAATTAATGCTGACACACGATGGTGGGTGTATGATTGAGGCAGCTACAAACACTGGAAAAACCAGAATCATTGCCTCTATATGTAGGGCATACAAAGGAAGAAAGGGGATAGTTGTAACAAATAGGCAATCAGTTGCAACAAAACTATATAAAGACCTAATAGAACTGTCTCCAGAGTCTAATCCTGGCGTATATTTGTCTACGGCAAAAAGCAAAGGAGATACAATGGTTATTACATCCTCGTCGTTAGATAAATTTGATCCAGACTCAATAGATTATATAATTTATGATGAAGCACATGGAGCGGGTAGCGAAATTCGTTCTCAGAATTTATTAAGCTTCAAGAAAGCCGTTAGATACGGTTTGTCTGCAACTCTTGCGGGTGGGTTCAAAGGAATAGATAAATATCTGGAGTCTATATTTGGCCCAATAGTTTTCAGACTTACAGACCAGCAACTTGAAGCAATGAATAGAGCTACACCGCTCCATGTACACATAATGGATATAACAAATGGGCCAGCTTTCTCTAGCGGAACTCAATCCTTAACTATGGAAAGAAATGGGATATGGTTCAATCGCCAAAGAAATAAGATAATAAAAGAGTGTGTTGATATTTGTCCAGCGGATCAACAATTAGTTATATATGTAAGAACTTATACTCATTTAGAGGAGTTGATGTATAGATATCTAGATGATTCATTCAAGGTTTTTCACGGAAAGCTTCCGGCAAAAGAGAAGAAAAAGTTACTAGATGGATTTAATAGTGGAGAAATAAAAAGAATGGTTTCAACTGATTGCCTAGCTGAGGGCGTAGATCCTAAAAATCTCTATGTCATCATAAATGCAAATTGGATGCAGTCGGATATATCTGTTCTTCAAAAAGCTGGGAGAAATCGAAGATTAACCGATGGAAAGGATTTTGGTATTGTGATAGACTTTAATGACTGTTGGGATGAACGTATTGCTAGAAAATCACAAAATAGATTAAAACACTATTCAACAAAAGGTTATAAAATTATTGAATCATCTTCTGCATCTAAAATAGAGTTTGTAAAATAAGTCATAAGACATTTTATCTTATCAAAACAGACAACACTAAAATGACTATAAAAGATAGTTCACAAGAAAACATAACGCCATGGAATATAAAAAAAATATACGAAATACTTAGAAGAAGATCTACTCCAGGATATAAATCTGGAAGCAAGTTTGATGACTGCTGGATAAAATTAGCAAACCTCCTTAAACAAAAAAACATATGTCCTGTTATTTACTTGGAAAGTTTATTTGAAAAATGGGGAGGCATTCCGTTTCCTAATCAGCTCTACGGGGAACGCTCAATGAGGATTTTTGATGAATACTCAGTAAAGGGCGAATCTATCGGTAAGATGGAGTTCGATAACGAAATAAGAATACTCAATAATTATTTAAATAACCCTAAAAATAAAGAAAAAGACTTAGACGATGTTTTATTGTTAGAGTTTTTACCAATAAAATCTTACACAAGGGTGCTGCTCTGCTCAGATGAAATTTTCAATAAATTGAAAAATAAACATGTAGGCATCGCCGTCGCTGAACTGAAATCAAACCCCTCAGTAAACAAATATATAAAGGATAATTATGTCTCAAGATATATCAGATTATTTCCACAAAGAATTTCAAAGAGCATTGATAGCGAATATAATACGCTCCCAGAACCTTCTTCAAGTCCTAAGGGACGGGAAAATGTCCCAATTAGACGTAGATCTTCCAATACATAGAGCCATAATACAGGCTTGTATTGAAATACTTAAGCACCACAACCAAGAAGTTGTTGGCGGCATACACATGGAGCTTTTAGCCCTACAGCTTAAATCTATGTTGAAGATTGGGGTGATAATGGAGGAAGAAAAACCTGGCTTAATAAGCGAGGTAGACAAAATGTATGAGATGAGCCTTCATCCAGATTACTTTTTATCTGTATTGCCAAATTACCTATCTGAAGTAAGAATAAAGAGACTAATAAAAGGCTATAAGCCTGGAGAAGCTGTAGAACTTGCAAGGAGACTCGAACTCACGATTGACGACACAATGTCAATAGGTCAGGAAGAGGAAGAAGTTGAAGTATCTCCGCTGATAACCCCACTTCTTTCAAATACTCCTGTCATAACTGTTCCAAGCGGAATAAGTTCGATTGACTCTAGAATGTCTGGAGGGCTTGGTAAGGGGGAGCTTGGTATAATTTGCGGCATGACGGGGCTAGGAAAAACAACCCTTGCTGTAAATTTTTGTTGGGGCGCTGCCTCTGCAACATACAAAGCATTATTAATTACATTGGAGATTCCAGCCAAGAAAATATCAGAACGTTTATATTCTAGGATCACTCAAATAGATTATTCTAGGATTCGTTCTGGTGATAATGGTGAAATGGAAAATGTAAACAGAGAGGTATGGGGCATAGTGAGTCAGGTTCCAGACAGGATAAGACAAAATTTCAGAATTTTAGATTTTTCTAAAGACTCCTGTTCAATTAAGGAGATTGGTAAAAGATTATCAAAAATGAGATCAGAAAACGATCTTCCTGATGTAGTATTCCTGGACTGGTTAGATGCTTTAGAAACGGACCCAGAAGATAGAGTAAGGGGTACAGTAAAGAGAGAGTTAAGGCATGAACTAAGAGAATATTCAAATAAATGTTCTGAGTTAGCAAAAGAGTATAATGTTGCGTTTTGGGCTACGACGCAGTCTAATGCGAGTGGAGACAACAACAGAAGCATTAGAATGACTAATGCTTCCGAAGGATTCGGTAAATCTCACAGATGTTCAGTGTTCCTAGGAATAGGGGCTACTGATTCCGACAGAGAAAGTGGAAGGCTTACAGTTAAGGCCGGAAAGATGCGAGATGGTCGGATATTTGAGACACAAATACAGGCCAGACTCGATAAACAAACATTTGAGGATGTACCGCCAGACTTAGACTTTGCTCCCCCAGAGGCTGCTAATTTTACTCCAATAAACCAAAGAGGTGTATAATGTTAATAGACAAAGAACAAGTTATAAAGCAGTTTCCAGAGGCTAAAATATCAAATGCTAGTGGGCACATAGAGTATGTTGTCCATTGCAGAAAGTTCCACAAAAAGGGCGGCAAATATAAATTATCTATAAATTCCGAAACTGGTGCATTCATGTGTAATGATTGCGGCTGGAAGGGTAATGCACTTCAAGAGTTTTTCGATGAGGGGTCTCAATTTTTTGCAGGTATGAAAATATATCGCAAAACTGATATCGCTGAATCTACTAGTTCTTTTAGGTCACACAATCATATAGAGTGGAGAGACGGAATACCATCTCCAGGCAAATTGAAACCTATACTATCTCTGGATCCAGGCCATCCAGCTATAAATTACCTAAAAAACAGAGGGGTTACAGACAAAGATTGTGAAGCCTATGACATAAAATATTGTAGTCATGGTTATTATAATTTTTGTTCAAAAATGGGAACAACTTCAGGAAGGATCATTTTCCCTATATATATGTGCAGTAAGCTGGTGGGGTGGCAAGCAAGACAGATAGATAGAAATGGCCAAGATAGAGAAGTTTGGCATGGAGATGAAATAGGTTGGTGGAAACCCAAAAAGGTGAAATTGTCAGATGGTAAGATAACATATAGTGACTATGAGGTCCCTAAATATTACACATGTCCAGGAATGCATAGATCAAGGTCTTTATTAAACTTTGATTACGCAATAAAAGATAGCGACATGGTTGTTGTAGTCGAGGGGCCAATAGACTGCATAAAAGTTGGGGAGAGATCTGTGGCAACATTCGGAAAAAAGATAACTAAAGATCAAATACGTATATTAAAATCTAATTGGTCTAAAATATTGATGATACTAGATGAAGAAGTTGATACTAGTGAACCCTGGTTTAAGGAGCTTGAAAATTCTTTTGATGGGGTTTATTTTGTATGGATGAAGTTATCAAATTTTGAGGATCCTGGCTCTGCCTCAAGAGAAGAAATATGGAAACAAATTAAACAAAATACTGAAAATGACTACGGTGCAAAAATATCCTGACGACATTGAAAATATTATTTATGAAATACTTGCAGGAGCCTCTAATGGCTCACAGGGAATGAGTATTTCTGACATTTTTCAGGTCATCATACAGACAAGAAAGATAGATATTAAACCTGAAGTAATTTATCAATTTATGCAGAGAATGTGTAAAGAAGGCATGGCCGAAAAGATAAATGAAAACTTATATAAGGGAATCAAGTTTGATCCCGAGTTCCCCATCTAAAGAATAAATAAATTTTTGGCTTTTGATGGCAGATTGCCATCTTTTTTAAATGCCTATGGCAGAACGACGCTCGCAGATAACAGGTGTCGCAAGATTCTTCAGGAACTGCTCGCATCCCCAGGATCACCCGCTTGGGGTCCGTGTACCACTACCCCCAACGGGTGATCCAGGGATGCCACGCGGTTCCAGAAGAATCATCCTCCACCGCGAGGGGAGGAAAGCATCCTGAGCCTCCCGGACTGGCAGCCTGGTTATACCAGGCTGCCAAATCCGGGCTTCTCAGGACTTCTTTCGCAAAAATTTATTTCATCAAATAAAAAAAAGTTCTGGCTATTAGACAGAAGGTTTCTGTCATTTTAAAATGTCTCTCACAAGACATTGCCCGTACATGGTGTGCCTCCAACCAGTCAACACGGGCCATCCGGTCCCCTCTGGGGGCATCACCTCCTCAGGACTGGGGAAAGGCGCACCGGCGGCGCGTCCCCCAGTCCAAGGAGGTGATGTCACCCCAGAGGACCGAGATGGCCCGCGATAGACTGTTAAGGAGCGCGCCTACCACCCGTGCCGGTACTGTAGGGCCCTGGAGTCTCGCACCCCGGTCCCCTACGTGTCCTAAGGCACTACGGTCACCGGGGAGCTTCGGCCCCAGGGCCCTCACAGTACAGCACGGTTGTCCGGCACACCAGTTACAAACTCTTACGAGTTTTACGCAGAACTTGAATAAAATATAACAAAATTTCTGGCTTTTGTTGCACGGTTGTGCAACTTTTTTCATTGCAGTTTAGTTAATGACTGTCCCACATTGCGGTGTCTACTTTGTAACGAAACTCGCTTTCAAAGCAGGTCACAATAACCACACGGTGGTTATTGTGAACCTGTCCATGAAAGCTCGACAAACATTGGACACCAGTAAATGTGGGCCGCTTTTCGGTTCTCGTTGCCGGCCAAAGCTCGAGACTCGTCCGGCTTCCCTGTGTGCAGCAGGCCAATAGGCCTGCTGCTCAACAGTGGAGCCGGACATCTCGAGCCTAGTCCGGCAACTACGATCCTTCTCACGCAGAAATTTTTAAAATGAATAATCCAACAAAATTAAATATACTCCCACTCCATACACATACCACATACAGTCTTATGGATGGAGTGTCTGACATAGATCAGTACATAAAATACTGCAAACAAAATAATATTGATGCATGTAGCTGTACTGATCATGGATATGTATTAGGTTTATATGATTTAATAACAAAAACTAAAGATGCGGGGATAAAAGGTATTCCTGGAATCGAGATTTATTTAGCTCCACACACAGAATATATCTATAATGAAAACCTAAGGAAATTTGATTATTTTCATTTAACTCTTTGGGCAGCAAATAAAATTGGGTATGACAACTTACTTTCAATATCTAATTGCTCATGGGGTCATGGCAGGGTTGTCAAAAAATTTGGACAACCCAAGCCAAGGGCTGCATGGGAAGATCTTGAAAATTATAGAGAAGGAATAATATGTGGAACTGGATGTATAGAAGGCCCAATAGTTAAACCATTCCTTAGAATGGAAAAAGATATGGCCACTTACAATGCTTGTAGATTAATGGATATTTTTGGAGACAAATTATTTGCGGAAGTGATGCCACACTCCGTTGACAGAGACTGGACAACAAAAAATGTTTACCAAGTTGACAGTGAAAATGGGATAACATATACATTCTCTGGCTCAGATATAATAGAAACTGAAATTGGTTCTATATCAGTTAAAGAAGCTTTTGAAAAAAAAGTTTCTCAAATTTATTCAGCAGTTACAAATAGACCGCAAGACATGCCATTATCAGATAGAATAATTACTATACAGGATGAATCTTCTGAAATGGACGAGGAACAAGATAAATGTCAAAAAATAATGCCAAGAAAAATAGTAATAGATTAAGTATTCATATAAAATTTATATATATATGAGAGTTAAACAATCGACATGGAGAGCAACAAGTTCTCCTATTTTTCTGAGAAAAGAATGCACTGAAGCCGCACCAAGTGGTGACTTTCAAAAATCAGGAAATGAATTAATTATGAAAATAGCTAGGGCTCACAATATTCCAATATTGTTGACCCTTGATGCTCATTTTGTAAATAAAGATCAAAAAATGGTGCAAGATCTTCTATTACAAAATGGCAGAGATGAAGACAGCGGGCTTAGGTTTAGTACAAAATACTATCAGATGAGTTCCGACCAGGCATGGGAAAAATGGATAACTCTTCATGGCACTAATTTTGCGAGCCACTTCCAGGAAGGGGTAGAAAGTAATCATGCCATTGCGAATATGTGCGAGCAAATATCTCTAGAGAAAAAATATCACTTACCGGAAATATCATTTCCCAGAGAAATTATAGAAATTTCTAGCTCCCATGACGATAAATTAAAAAATTTAATTTATTGCCTAATTGATAGCAACGGTAGGATGAAAGACACTGAAGAGTATAGGAATAGACTTGATAAAGAAATCCAGGTCATTTCAAATAACGGAAAAATAAATCTATTACCATATTTTCTGTCTCTTTACGAGATATGTGAGCAAGCTAGGCAACTAGGAATATGGATAGGGGCAGGAAGAGGTAGTGCTGGTGGATGCTTGTTAGCTTACTTACTTAAAATTACTCATATCGACCCAGTAAAATACAATCTGTCATTTGAGAGGTTTCTGTCTTCTGGTCGAATAAACAGAGGTAAACTCCCTGATATAGATATAGATTTTAGCGAACCAGACAAAATAGCTGAAGCACTTAAGTCTAAATACGGGGACAAATTCGTAAGAATTTGTACAACTGGGACAAACAAGGTAAAAAGCGCTATTCGTGATGTAAGTAGAGTAATCTTAGACACCAAGACCAATGAAGCCAATAAATTAATGGTGGATAAGGTTTGCAAAACCATAAACAACGTTCCACAGGGATTTAGTGATCTCTTGAAATGGTTGCATGGATGGGATGATGAAGAGGGCCATCACGCTGGAGAGTTAGAAATAAATAAAGCATTATCCAATTTTTTTGATGAACATCCATCTGTTCAGTCTTTGGTGGAACAAATCATTGGGATTCCAAAATCACTTGGTCGTCATGCTAGTGCTTATTGCTTATCTGATGTCCCAATAAATGAGATTGTTCCAGTATGCAGGATAGGAGAGGAAGAGTGTACTCAATTCACCATGGAAGCAGTAGAATCTATGGGGCTAATAAAATTTGACCTACTTGGGTTAAACACATTAAAAGATATTGGCAATTGCATACAACTAATCAAAGAAAGACACGATAAAGAAATCGATATATATAATATTCCAGAAGAATCAATTGTTTTTAAAGAGTTTTGCAAAGGAAAGACAGAGACGATATTTCAGTTTAATGGTCCTGTCCCCACCAAAGTGTGCAGACAAATAAAACCAAAAAGCATAATTGATTTAGCAGCTATAACAGCTGCTTGCAGACCAGGAACAATGTATGCATTGATGTATGACGAACAAGATGATGAAACCACAACTCTTATTGATCTATGGGTGAAAAGAAGGCAGGGAAAGAAAGAAGTTTCTTATCTGCATCAAGACCTCAAAGATATACTATCAAATACACATGGTATTGTATTGTTCCAAGAGCAAATATCTGCGATGTTTCAAAAATCTTGTCAGTACTCGCCGGAACAGGCTGACGAAATTCGAGAGATTATAGGAAAAAAGAAATTAGACAAAATGAACGAAATTCTTCCTGACATCAGGAAGAGACTTCAAGACAGAGGCTGGGACGCTACCCAAGTTTCAGCTTTTGTAAGTTTGTGTAGGTCTAGCAGTAATTATGCATTCAATCTAAGCCATAGCGTTGCTTATTCGTATATGGCATATGTTTGTATGTGGCTAAAATCACATTATCCTCTTGAATGGTGGACAGCAATTCTTCAAAACTCGAATCACGAAGACCTTGCCGAAAATGCTAAGTACTTTTCTGAAATAGTAAAATTGCCTGACGTCAACATTAGTCAGGTTGATTTTTATATCATAGATGATTCTGACAAGAAAATCGTATATCCATTGACTATGGTAAAGGGAGTTAAAAACGCTTCACAAGAAGTATTTGAAAAAGCTCCATACTCTAGCCTAAAAGATTTTTTTGATAAAGTTGACAAAAAGATAGTAAACAAACGGGTTGTCAGTGCATTGATATTTGCTGGGGCATTGGATAAATTAGCCACAATAAAATCAAAAGACAAAACAGAAACTAGAAATAATCTAATTCATGAGTACAACTTACTCAGAGGAGAAAAAACTAGTAAATTACTATCTAAAGGGGAAATTGATATATTGGAGAGTAAGAGCTTGTGCATAGGTAGCCCTGATGTTGTAGATTATTTCTTGAGTAAAGGAATGAATTCATGCATAGGAATTCCAGAGGTAATGCTGACACATGAAGGATATACAGTTAAAACAGCTGGAATAATATTGGCGGTCAAAAAGATAAAGACTAAAAAAGGCCAAGACATGTGCTTCATTGATATTGGCAATAAAGAATTTCAGATTAGCGTTACCTGCTTTCCTGAAAGATACGAACAAATAAAAGACCACATTAATATAGATAAAGTGGTTTTAGTGACAGGTAAAATTAATGTTTATAATGATAGAAAATCAATTGTATCTGACTCAATTAAAGTATTTAATATCGATGAAATAAACTAACAACAACAATAATAACAACAAAAAAATGAATTAATGAAGTTACCCCAAAATATAGAAGAAAACATAATTACATACTTAGAGGCTGCGCGTGTCGCAATTGCTGACGCAGATATATTTGATCATATAGCTGAACAGCTAGACATATCAGACGAAGAACTTATTAGGCTTCGAGAGGACCTTCAAAAATATCTAGGCTCCTGCGAGGACGAATTATTCAACAACTAAAACAACAAACAAAAATAAAAAATATGGCACTAGGAATAAACGAAACAATTCAAAGCGAAACAAAAACATCAAAACATTTAGTCTACAAAGAAGGAGTAAGAGTTCAGTATACTAAAAAAGACAAAAACATAACAGCCTGTATTTTGCCTGCTATTGCGGATATAAAAGATAAAACTAGTTATCTTTCATACAGGCAGGAAGATGATCCACAAATGTTTACAAAGTGGGCGGTTGGCCTAAAATTTCACCCTTTTGTAAATAAGGATCAAAATATCATTAGCCCTACTTCATTTGACCACACAGCTTATGACCCAATTGACGAATTCATTAGGGTTGCTAAAGCTGATCCAGAGTATTGCGAATTGGCTGGCTTTGGTCCAGACGGCAAAAGAATGCCTAATGCATACAAAAATCCAGACGTTAGGCTTAGCACCAAATGGTCTGGATATGTCGTCAACTCAATCATTCTGTATGATCGTGATCAAGACTCTGAGAAGTCCATCCTCCTACAAATCCCTAACACGGCGTTTAGACGCGCTGGTTCGGCAAAAGATGGTGGACAGCAATGGGGATTATTATCAGAACTAAACAGAAAAAACAGAAAAGCTGATTCTGGCTCAATGGATGATTATTATTGGGGTGATATTACTGATCCAAAGGCTCTTATACCATGCAGTTTGAAATTGACCCCAAATCCAGCTGGGGGGATAGCCATATACAATATGGTTCCAATTGATGATGAAGATCCAGTAAAGATCTCTAGAGCCACACTTGAAAGTAGATACGATCTCGACAATATTTTCTATGAAATTACAGAAAGTGAGATGATAGACAGAATGATCTATTATTTTTCAGATGTGCCAAAGCTTCTTAAAAGAGCTTACGCGTCAAGAGTTCCAAATATTGACAGACTCATTACAAGCGCTAAAGCAGTCAGAGTCACAATAGAAGACCAAGAAGATGAAGGAGATGTCATTGAGGAATCATTTGTTGCCTCTAGCAAGAAAACTACTTCCGTAGTGGCAAAACCACAATCAAAAACCGACGATGAAAGCGAGGAGCTAGTGTCTGCAGATTCTAGAAGCTTTGCTCCCGTGGAAGACGATCTTCCAGCTCCCTCAAAAAAATCTAAAAATATAGAAGTTGACGAAGATGAAGACGAGAGTATAGATATATCCGAAGATAAAGAAATATCGGTACCGACAAGAAAGGTCTCCAAGAGCTCTTCAGCCTCGGAATCAAAAAAAGTAAGCATTAGAGATCTAATGGATTAATTTATAATCAAAATGCGCCATAGCCCCCACTGTGGCGCAGTTTCTTAAATTTTTAGTAAACCAACACAATAAATTATTTAAAATGCCAAGACCAAAAAAAATAAAAACAGAGGAGTTAGCATTACTTAATCCACTTGACCAATATTTTGTGGAATCCGCAAGTTCAATTGAAGAGAAATACGGCTTAGACAGGGTTAGCTCTGCCTTAGAGGAGGACGCAAACCTAAAGTATTTAGAGGTTCCAGATCTAGGACTACAATGGAGTCTTGGAAGAAAGGGATTTGCTTTGGGTAGAGTCATGCAAGTAATGGGATCTGAGGGATCTAGTAAAACTAGTTTTGCATTATGGGTTGCAAATATTTGCATGAAGTCTGGAGGAATTGCAGCAATGGTTGAGACTGAGATGGCATCATCCACTAGGCACATGAAAAATTATCTCAGTGACCCAGCAAAATTTAGAATTTTTCATGCAGATACCATTGAGGATGGACTTAAGATGACCATCGATCAATTAAACCTGTTTCTTCGCATAGACCCACATGGAGTAATACCCAAGGTTTTAATTTTTGATAGCATTGCTGGTTCTTCTGAAGCAAGAACCCAAAACGATGAAGAAAATTTTGTTCAAGCTAGAGTTGGTGGGTCAGCTAAAGTAATCAAAGACGCCACAAACTTAATTAAATGTAAATTAAAAGAAACAAATACTTTGTGGATAGTTTTGAACCAAGGAAGGGAATTAATTCAAACTAGCTTTGGTGGAGGATTGATTCCAGACATAGATAAAATGATTGGCTCAGGAGGCAAGGCCATACCATTTGCTGCAACATATTGGCTTATCCTAAAAAGAAATGCCGCGACAAAAGAAGATGGAGCAACATCTGGTTTTAAAGTTAAGGGCGTGTTTAAAAAGAATAAATTAGCCGAGCCAGGAAGGGTTTTTTATTTTAACGTAAAGTGGGGCGAATCTTTTGATTTTATAGAATCCACAACAAATCTTTTAGCTGCAGCTATGCCAGCGCTTCCAGAAAAAGCCGACCCAGACTATCCAGTTAAAAAGGGTGGAATACTGGGTTTGCAGGCAGCTAAAGGCGGTACGTTCTTTAGCGAAGAGTTAAAAATAGATAGAACAGAGGCAATGAAAGCTGAAGATATATATAAATTAGCTCATAGCGAAGAATACTATAAAAGATGCCAAGAAGAATTGGGTGTACCCACAGAAGACAAAGTGGCTACATTTAATTATGAATCTACATTAAACGACAAACGTAAAAGATTAAATAAATCAGATGAAACAAGACTCAGCAATGCACTCCCCCCATCGGGAATATCTTCATCAATCGGACCAGATGATGGGGAGCAACAAGATGGCGAAGCTAAGGACGAAGGCAGCGACAATGATTTCGTCAAAGATGAAACTGGGAATCCCATCGAAAACTCTAGCGAATAGTGATGATGCTTTTCTGCAGTTAAATTCAATGCTGTTTTCTAATGAATCTGTAATGGAGCATTACGAAACACTATATGGTAGATTTAAATTTATATTTGATTGCTCGGATGAAAGATCATTTGAAATAAATAAAATTTCAGATATTTTTTATAAAAGTTGTAAATCAGCTACTGATCATCCGTCTTTTAGAGATTTATTTTTACAAAGATGCGAAGAAGTGTTAGAAAAATATGTAGGATATATCTCAAGTGTTTCTCAAATCGCTCTTGTTCACATAAATTCAACACACGATTCTTTATACATATGTGTAAATGAAGATTTTAATGGCAATATATATGTGCCTCACATAAAGATTCCTGGTGAAACAATAGAGAATGGAGATGGGATAATAGTTTTTCCGTTTAAAAATTTTATAGATAATTTTAATTCATGAATAAAGTATGGATAGGTTGGGATAATGGGATAGGAAATATAAGTGCTGTTTGGGAAGACAAACTGGCTGACTATAGAATAACTCCCGTAAAAAAGTGTTTAAATTACACAAAGAAAGTTTCATACATTAATAGGCTCGATAGAAATAAATCAAAAGATTTAATTTTGTCTTGGATAAATGGATATATGCCTGTTATATGTATTGAAAGGCCAATGGTTAATCCTGGAAGGTTCAAGGCAACCGCATCTGGGCTTAGAGTTCTTGAAGCTCAAGAATGTTTAATGGAGGATTTATGCTTGCCATATAGATTTATAGACTCTAAAGAATGGCAAAAAATCATGCTACCAGAAAACATAAAAGGCCCAGAAACTAAGATTGCTTCTCTTGCTGTAGGTAAAAGACTATTCCCACACCTATCCGAAAATTTTAAAAACGATGCAGACTCGCTTCTTATAGCTGAATACATGAGAAGAAAAAATTTTTAATTTATGAAAAACCTAAACTTATTAAATAACTTCTCTGAGTCTGAAAAAATCCCACATTTTTTAATGTGTATAGACGAAAACGATGTCGAATATGTTTTACATTCAGGGGCTTATCCATGCTTAATTAGAATAAATGGAATAGCAACCGAAGATGAAGATGAAGATGAAGATGAAGATGAAGATGAAGATGAAGATGAAGATGAAGATGAAGAAAGTGAATACGGGGGGATAAGTATTCTAGATAAAAACACAGAACAACAAATAAAAAATTCTTTTGTTTTTGACGTAGAAGTATTTAAAATCACTGACATCGGATTAAAACCAATCGGAAGAGAAAAGTCTCTGAACTCTGTAAAAGATTTAATAAGAAGATCAATTGATTATTATATTGCACAGCAAGACCGAGATGAATAAAATATAAAAATATGGCTAAAAAGAAAAATAAAAACACAAATGAATTAGATACTGAGTCCGTTGAATTAAGCTCTTCGGATATTTCAGAGTCTGCAAACCCATCAGGCACCGAGACCCAAGAGGATCATCTAGTTAGTCAAGCATCTGACGCAAAAGATGAGGAACCTAAGGAGGAACCTAAGGAGGAACCTAAGGAGGAACCTAAGGAGGAACCTAAGGAGGAACCTAAGGAGGAACCTAAGGAGGAAAAAGCTTTGCCTGAAACAAAAATAAAAGAAAAAAACACGGATTTCTCCAGCCTTGAATCTATAGCCAAGTTTGTCACAAAAAGTGATCCAACTTTTAGCACCAGTTTTGTTAGCTTAAACAGAGGATCTAATTCTCTTTTAATTAAGCAAACTGGTGGAGTTTATTGCTTCTGCCGAGTTGTACCGAGAAGCAGAAACCATAACGGCCAGATATGGGAAGCAGAATTTTTAACTAACGTTCCTGCGCAAGTTCACACAAAATTGGTAAAAATTCTCAAAGAGGCTGAGGTGCCTGATTCAAAGAGACAGTTCTTTAATCCGTCTGGACTTCTTTAAAAATATACTGACAGTTTAACTTAAAAAAAGGGGCACTCAATGTGCCCCTTTTGTTTTCTAAGGGGGTATTAATTTTTTGCAGTAATAAGCCATAATAATATGTAAGTAATTTACTTACATTTGTTAACAACCAACAACAATAAATAAACAAACAATAACAGTGCATACACTGACTACATCCGTGACCCACGGAAAAACAGGGTCATTAATAAATGTGATACCTAACAATAAAACTCAGACAATATTGCCTGAGGAGCAAGTGCAAATTGGTTTTGCCTTAAAGCAAGGCAAAGTCACCAAGGTGGCTTCTTACAAGGTACGAAATGGAGTTGCAAGACTCATGGGAGCGTCTTGCGGTAATCCACCGTTCATAGTAAATAAAGTAGAGCAGGCCAGTGTAAACTGGGCTACTGCGGCATTGCCTCTTCCACTTGGAAGCTATATAGCTCCTAATGGAGGTAGCTGTGTTCAAGGCCCTAAAGGAGTCGTGAATAAAGCAACGATGCCGATAAAAAATCTTGCAACTTTGACGCAAGAGTTATTCCGGCAGCCGCCGGAGGAAAATAAGTTAAACCTATTCGGGCTTGACAGTGCGCTGCAGGAATATACCTGCGGCTGCGAAAAAGTTACACTAAAAATAAACAAGCTCAAGGCCTGTTTGTTTGCCAGGTTTTTGACAACCCTATACGGACCCAGTCCAGAGACTGCGGGGTTGTTTAAGAACGTAATGAACTCGTTGCAGTTCACAGATGATCAAACATTAAAAATGAACCTTGTGAAACTCTACAATTGCGTAGAAGATCACATAAGAAAGGGGGTTTCTTCGACTTCGTTGGTTAGATCGAAAAACTTTAACTTCGGTAGGCAGAGAGATAAACTACTAAAGATCGTAGGCTTTTTACCGGAGCTTGCGGGTCTTGGAGACGGATCACTTATTGAATTGTATAAAGTCAATAACAGGGATCAAGTCCCACTGATCAGTGTGGTGGAAATAAACTTTCCTGTCAGTGTAGGAAAAGTAGATAATGTCGGCGAAAATTTTTGTTTCCCTTCAACGTGGGTTAAAAGCCCATTTGAAGTGAACAATCAAAAAGGTGAATCGGACACCTTTTAAAAAAAACCGAAAACAACTAAAACATAAACCAAATATATATATATATATGCTTAGTCACGCGACAAACACAATTAGTAAAATGGCGGTCAAACACGGCCCCGTAGTAGGTAAATATGCCCTACAGGTTGGGGTATCAACGGCAAAGACAGCAATTGGAGTAGCAAGCACGATTATCGCTCTTACAGCGGGAATGAAACTTTCCGCAAAAGCGATAGATGGCGCAGGGTATCTTCGCGAACGCTTCAAAAAGAAACGTGAAGACCGAGAGCTGGAAGCGCTGAGAAAGTTTGCTGAAACAGCAAGCTGTGAAGCAGTGGTCACTGAATCAACGGGAGAAGAATCAGTGGCTGCTAAATCGACGGTAGAAGAAGAAATGAAGACCAATATAGACCTGACAGGAATGTCAGACCTGTTTCGGCGGGTCTTCCGGAAAGCTTAACCGCTAATATACGTATATACTATAGGTTCAAACCCTATAGTATATACGCAAAGCGTGTTAAGATAACTCAAGATAAACGGCCAAGTGCGATTTTTTTTGAAAAATAAAAAAAATGTGTAAAATATATACATACCTTTATAATTAATTATTGATGAATAATAATTTAATTATAAAGGATTAACGAAAAATATGAAAAAAGAACAATTTATTTTAGCTACTGACTATAAAAGTAGTTTTTTTAGTGCGGTGTTTTCATTTGAAACCGCCACATCTCCAATAAAAACACTAGATAAATACGACCTACTTCATGCTTATATGGTAGGGGAGATAATAAGAAAGTTTGATAAAGTATACGAAAACGGAGAGTCCAGACCATTTATAGTGCAAAACTTGTTGGAACAAGTGAATACCGTAATAAAGTCTATAAAAAATAAATCTCCAATTAAAAAAATAGAGAACTCCTCAGAGGAAATAAAAAAAGAGTACCCTATTGAAACAAGCCAAATAGACAAAATAATAGACGACGATACTGGATTTGTTGTTGGAAGCTTTTTCGTGCCAATGATGCTGTCCGATGTACTTAAAGAGCTTGAAATACTTGAATCAAAGAAAAAGAAAAATTTATGCCACATAGATATCCAAGGTCAATTCCTCAATGAATCTATAAATAGTTTTTCTTTGATGTTTGATATGTTTTTTGACTTAATCAATCGGAAAAACATCAACGACCCAAACATAACAGAAGAAGTAGTGTCAACTACGGCAAATTTGCTTAAAGAGACAATTGAATTATCTCTTGTTACTACTGGAGAATTTGACGCATATGCGGAACGCAAAAATCAAAACAAACAAAATACACAAACCCCAAAACATGACACAGAAGAGGAGGGGTAGACCTCCAAAAAACAAAACAGTTGAAAAAATAGTAGAGGCAAAGAGAAAAAGAGGTAGACCCCCAAAAAACAAAACAGTTGAAAAAATAGTAGAGGCAAAGAGAAAAAGAGGTAGACCTCCAAAAAACATAGAAACAAAAATTGCCTCTCTTTCGCAAAAAAAAGTAATAACACCCAAGACTAACAAACAAAAAGAAATACCAGTAAAAAAACTGGCATCAAAAACTCCTTGCATTAAGTACGAAAATGAATTTGAAGCAAAGCTTTTTATCAATCAGAAACCATCTAGTAAGCAAATAGATGAATACTCTGATTGGCTTATAGAATATAACGAAGCTGTTGCCCAAATAAATTTTCAAAATCAAATAAAGCAAATAAACTCTCTCCAAAGCATAGTAAATAAGATGGTAGATAGCTCTACCGTAAGCATTGTCATTCCCCCGATTTTTGTAACAAAAGGGGATAAAATTACTTTTGTATTGTTTGAACCGTTTGACAAAGGAGTTGAAGTGATTGTTAAATACAAAACGGGGTTAGTTCCACCGCATTTGAGTCCGTCGGTAAAACATACTGCTGTATGCAACAAAATTACTGAATCGATTCAAAAATTTGTTCCTGTAGGTGTTTGTTGTTAAACATGATATTTAATCCAAGAAATAAAATTAAAAAATAGTCTTGACCTTTTAAAAAAAATCAAGTATCATCCGAACTTGTTCGTTTTTCCCGAAACACGTGTGCCACCTATTTTTACGTTCCGTTTAGATCCGCGAAGCGGAGATCAACGGACAAGCGCAGCTTGAGTCAAAATCGGCTGGCAACAGTGTTTCGGGCTAATAACAGTGGACAGTTTAACAACAATCAAAAAACAAAAGACATGAAAACAAAAAGAGAAAAAGCTTTACTAAGAAAAAAATATATGGATCAGCTTAGTAGAGTTATTTGTGAGTCTCATTTATATTCCCTTGAAAAAGGTAAAAAACAAAATAAAAAAACATATCAACAGAAAAAATACAAAAAAAATAAAACTCCAACGTTTCAGCAGCTGGAATTATTTGTATCAGTAGATCAGTATGTGGATGTAAATATACACGGAAAAGAAGCTATAGACGACTTGAATTGTGAAGAAGCAATAGTATCAGAAACAGAAATTAATAAAGGAAAAATTCCTGAGCAGAGCGTTTCATTGGTTTCACCTATTATGAACGAAGATTCTATAGTTAATCTTCGTCGCTTTGAGACCATAGTTTCTTGGATTCCTTCCAAAATAAAATTCAATAACCTAATTGAAGACGAATATTTTACAGTTGACGAATTAAAAGTATGGCTGTCTAAAGATGATTTATATAGCCTTCTATATAAGGATCAGATAAACGACAAAAACTGTACAGATTTTTTCACAGAACAGGAAGCTGAAAGATTTGTTGGTGAATTTTTTAATACAGATCAGGGGCAAGAATACTTAAATTATAAATGGAGGAAGACGATTAGGCTAATAAACAGTGAATTGAGATCTAGGATAGGGATTATTAGATTAGGCAAAAACAGGCTTCCAGGTACTCCCAGAGTTTGGATAGGTAGAAATTCGTGCGCCAAGTCGAGTAGGATATTAATAAAGGCTTTTGACACGGACACAGAGCTCGTATCCGAAAAAATTGTCAATGCTTTTATCGGAAAAGATGCTTTCGACAAGGCTTGGGATTTTTGTTATCGCGGTGGAACATGGAAAATAATTGTTTACGATAAGTCAACAGTAAACAGAGAATTACCTAAAGTAAATAACGTTTTCTATGTGGAAGAATTTGAAGGCGAAGATTTATTATGAAGCAAGCAATAATTGGGTTAAATCAGTTAGAAAAAGATTTAAAAGCGTACTTTAAAAAAGTAAAACAAGACACGAAAGGTTTTAAAAAAAGATATACAAAATTATCTAAGAAAGTGTCAAAACTTATGAATAAAACCGACGATCCAGATAAATTACACGATCTAGATAAACCGTTGTATAGCTGTGACAGTGTTTTATTCGACATTGAGTCTTATTTTTCGCAGTGGGATTACTATCACTAAGTAGTTAAATATTTTATGAACAAACCAACAATAAACGATACAGATGCAGTTTTCCAAGCTGGAGCAACAATTGGAACATATCTATCCCAGGCTATTACTGAGATCGATAAACAACTAGGCGAGGGTTACGCTGAGAAACATCCGGAGTTAATTGCCGAGTGCGTACGCTCTCAGACAATGGATTTTAATTCTACGGCACTTACTGCCGTTCTATACGAGATTAGAGATGTCTTGGAAACACGCAATGACGCCAAGCTATGAGCCTAAGATATGAGCAATATTCAAGCCTGAATAGAACAAAAAAATTTTTGATTGATGTTTCTCTCATGCAAACAAAATCAAAGAAACTAGAAAAACTTAAAAAAGAAGCGTCTAGTTGTCTAAAGCATTTTCCTGCCCTCTCAAGTACAGGAATGCCAATTTGGTCTAATGATAATTTTACCAATGAAGAAGGCGACCTCACGTTTTAAATAAAATGGAAAAATCTAAGGAAGAACTAATTCAAGAAGTTAAAAACTTGACTGAAGGGATTCACATATGCATGGACACACTAAGAATAATATCTTGTCCAATACGCCCAGACGGCACCTACAATAATGATAGGGAGTCTTGCAGAAAGATGTCAATAAAAGCCATAAATAAAACAGAAGAAATAATATACAGATCACAATATGAAATTAACACTCCAGGAAATACACAGAATTATAGAGACATCCCAAGTGGACGACAACACCAAGAACTCTATCATACAGAATATTAATCAGTATGTTAGAGAACACCAAAACCAGGGAGTTGATGAAACTCCACCTAAACCAGAAAAATATCCTGTGACTATATTGGTGGGCGCACAAGAAGCTTTGGACGCTGTAAACTCAGAACAACTGTTTGCGTATACAGTTATGGTTGCTGAAACCGCCAATCACAACGAAACAATTAATGAATTAACTAAAACGGCTGTATCTTACAATGCCGAAAAAAAACGCAAGAAAAATAAGATACATAGATTTACTGATTGCTTTGAAAGACTTAAGACTTCAAATCTTGACGACAACCCACTCAAAATTTTAACCAAGGAACCAGGAATTATAATAAAGACAATTAACTTTAATATTTCTCAGCAAAATGATATCCAAGGATAAACTACGTTATCTAGTTTATAAAAGAAATGTTTTAGGTAAAAAAAATAGTTATACTCCAGTTGCAATAGTTACTGGTATTAATGGGGCTACATCAACTATTAATCGCTTCCCACCAAAGCAAAGGAAGATGATTGGATATTTTGCTACCCATAAAACAAGACTAAAAGAAGAGGAAATTAAAAGTTACACAAAAAGTAAAATATTATATAAATTTTCTCAAAATATAAGCTTTGTTTAATAAATGGGGGGCGGGAAACCGCCCCTTATTTTAACTTAGTAGGACGAAATGCGCCCCAAATAAAAACTGGGGCGTTTTTCGTTTTCACTAATGATACGATTGGTTTAGGCGTACCAAAGTAAAAAGTCTCGCTTAGTTTATTGCGACAAATAAACAAAAACAGAATAATATGAAAGTTAAAGTTACCTTCGGTGGACAAGAAAACATTGCCGAATTCCCAACTGGATCCACTCTCTCCTGCATTAAGGGGAACAAGGTGTTGGGAGCTAGAATGGGCTGGGACGAACAAGGACCAGTCGCCTTTATCGTAAACGGTGTTGCAGCACCAGATCAAACCGTCCTTAATGATGGGGATTGGGTCTCTGTCCAACATAAGGCGCACGAAAAAGCAGCCTAATATATTTATTTTTATTTATTTGTATCCCCTGAGGAACATATAGGATGGCAATTTGGTTGTTGCTATTTCTTTTATTTGTATTCAGTTGCAGTTTGTTTATATAAATTGGGCACTAGCCCCCATTAGGGGGCTAGTGCTTTTTTAGTTAAAAAAATAAAAAAATAAAAAAATATGAAACCATTCTTTGGTATAACAGAAGACGGAATGATAGTTAGGTATGACCCTCAAGTCATAATAAATCCAGACGAGGTTCTGTCTAAAATGAATAACAGGGATTTTAGGACTATATTTAGGTATGATAGTTTTTTAATGCCAACTAGTGCCGCCAGTTATCTACTCAATCAACCTAAAAAAGTTGCTTTTAACTTTTCTCTTACCTCTAAAAACACATGTATTTTTTGGAGTTTTTTGCCAGGCTTACCTTTTGATTCAAATTTTAGGATATCTGAAGTATCTCCAGGAAAACTTGGTTATACTCCTTGCTATGAAAGAGTTTATGGAGACGCTGTTTCGGGTGATATGATCTCAGAACGCCTGTGGTGGGATGTAGATGCTACCAACTGCCTTAATCAAGACTTTGAATTGAGGCCAGTAATTGCAGTGAACGTAGATCTTACAAATCAGCAAACTTCTGTGTTTCTTGTGTTCAATATTTATAACCGCAAAGAAAAAATTACATCAGGTAATTTTTTGCCTCCGATCACCAACATATATAAAGATTGTCGTGTTTGCATGGGGCATAGGCATAATGCCTCCTTTGCAGAAAAAGAGCTGGATATACATGACATTGTTCAAAGTGATATTACGTGGTTCTTTGAAAGCAAGATGAATGGAGACCTTGCGCAAGACACCATTGATCGACAAGGTATATCTAATCAATTGTTTAGGTGGGATGAAAACAAGATGTGTTTACCATCGGTTAGACCAGTACAGACTTTAGTTAACTCTAGGGTTGGTAATTACTATATAGATGGGCTTCCACTTGATGACAAAAATGTTTGCGATCAAATTACGTCCTGCAAGATTTTTTATATTTAATTAAAAATGAATTTATACCAACAATTACTAAGGGCACCTACACTTAAGGTTCCACCAATAGCGGTGCATGGAGACATGGAGCCTAGAGTTCTTGCTCTAAATAAATGCCTTTCCGTTTACAGACAACTGTATGCTTGGTTTCCTAAGCCTCGCGTAGAAAATATTGACAATCAAGACGAGGAGGCCGAAGAGACACCAATTCCCGACGAGGCAACAAGAGAATTATTTTTTAGCCGGATTCTATCTGGACACTTAAAAAGTGAATCCCTTGAGTTTTACAACCAGAACAAGAAAGTTGATATAGCCGACACAACGGACGAACAATTAAATTCTTTGTTCAAAAAATTAGTATAACAAAAACAAATAAAAATGGGGGGGCTATATCTATATAGTCCCCCTGTTTTTTTTATAAAATGAAAAACTTCTACATAATCGGATGCGGGGGAGTATGCACTTACTTTTTGCCTGCATTTTTTAAGACAATAAATCACGACAAACGCTTTTTAAATAGTACCACAACATTGATTGATGGAGACATTGTAGAGCAGAAAAATCTATTGAGGCAGAATTTTCACCAAAACAGTGAATCCAACTCAATCATTGATGCATATAAATCAGAAGTATTGGCAGAACATTATTCCAGTCAGTATCCAAGTTTAAATATAGAGTCACAAACAAACTATATTACCGACTCTTTATTTGTTGAGGAAAAATCTTTTATATTTTGTTTTGTCGACAATCACCCCGCTAGAAAAGATATTCTATCTGTGATAGATATTTTTTCGTGCGAAGCTATATTTTCGGCAAATTCTTCAATAAGCAGTCACTCCTATTACTATAACAGTAAGATGAAGGGCGGAAGCATGGACCCAAGAATTAGGTTCCCAGAAATATTAACAATAGATACTGGAAGCCCAGTAAGGGCTGCTGGGTGCGATACAGAAGCAAAGCTTAATGAAGTACCTCAAACAGCAATAGCAAACCAAATGGCCGCTACTCATGCGTTGTTTATGTGGAATTTTTGGGCCACAGAAAGCAAAAAAATGTCTAAAGAAGAAACTTATGAGATTTGGCCAATTGAGTTTATGAACAATTCATGCAGATATACTACAATTGCAGTAGAAAACTTAAAATAAAATGAGCGCACAACCAACTATTATGGCTGAATCATTTGCATACGGACCGTATGCGGGTGGTCAAATGTGGAGAAATCAATTATATAATTCTACGGTAAATCATGTTAATAGGCACAGAACTACAGATAGACAAGCTATTTCTAGCTACATGGATTATTCAGCTAGGCTAACAAAAACATTATTGACTCCTATGGTGTATGGAGCAATTGGATTACAGCACAGGCCTCAAGACCTGTCTAATTCAAAAACATGGTTGATGCCAGATTTTTTTGGCGATCCATTTCATCACCAAATTCATTATAATTTTTATGATACTTTAAAGCCATGTGGATTCTATCATGACAGAGCTATAGATGCTTTATGGAGTTTGGTACGAAACTTCTCATTCATTCAGTATACTGTGTTTTCTGAAACAAGGCAGATAAACTATAAATCATGTCGAATTAAGAAGGGGCAGTATATAAGCACAACTCCACCTTCAGAAGATAGATATAATAATGTAACTCACTCTGCGGTTGAAACAAAGAGCTGTAGACCCACCCACTACTCATCAAATTACTTTAATTTTATTGATTTTGATTTGTCTGATATTTTTTTCTCATCTTATCTAGTCTCAAACTCAGATATTGGGTTATTTATACTACCCAGTGGGTCTGTGTTCTGGTTTAAGCATAACAATAAATGGGTTACATGTATTTGTGAATATGAAATGCCTAAAGCGTTTCCAAGGGGTAACGTCAAAATCAATTTTAGGGAGATCGATGAACACGGAATAGCAAATGATGAAGTAATTTTTAGCTGTTCTCAGCGTGAACAATACCTACACAAAACTATTGCAAAGATGATCAAAGATGATGCAATAAGAATTGCGATAAGCAATATAAAATCAATTAAATCTGATTCATCTGCAGCGTGTGGGGCTTCACGAAATTCTATTAGCTCCAATACTATGTCGATGCTGATTAAAAATTTTGATTCATCAATTTTTGATCAACTAAAGGTAAGAATATTCCATAACACCAACATAAAGCAATTCAAGAAATTTGATAATTTAGTGGATGCTATCACAAAAGCTAGAAGGAATTATTTTACCGTAGTCCAGTATTCTGGGGCGAGCATGTTTTTCGCCAGAAAAGAGGCGTTTAAAGCTTGCAAGAATAATACACCGCTATTCTGGGAGCTTGGTATTAAAGCGGATTACATCGTCAATATTATTAAGAAAAATGATCAAGACGTCAGAGAATATTGCAGTTTTCAAGACTTCGGTATCAATCAAGAAATAGGTCACTTGATGGATTTTGGCTACACTTTTCCAAGTTCCACTAGCCGTGGTTCGCAAAGAATCGTTCGTAGTCTGCAAAGCGATATAGGAGTAGGTATGTCTGATGATACGTGGTTGAGTTCAAATATGTATTCATACTTGAGGATAAACCATAAGCATGTAAAAAATAGAACCACTTCCGTTAATGTTAAGGTGAACTTAGGCGTTACCAAGACAGAGATCTGTAAATACAGTGTCGAGATGGATACATCCTATGATGTACCGATTCAAATTAAAGAACTTGGCGAAAAAGCTGTATCTAAATTTATAAAATATATTGGTACTGCCAATAAGAATAAAAATTGGGTTAAAGAAATCAAACAGAATAAAGATTTGGCTAAAATAACCTCAGACACCTTGAACAACGAGGAAAAAACGGAAGCACAAATAAACAAAATAACAGTATTATAAAATGAAAAAACTATATATACACAAGGGCACGCCCTTAGTAGAAAAACAAATAAATGATAAAGTAACGGGGTTTTTTCCCGTAGAATATACGGAACTAAAAGATGAACCAAAGGCTAAGGTTAATATTGGTAAGATTAGTCTTTCTCTTTGGAGGACAATTAATTTCTTTTTTAAGACAGTAGCTAAAAAAGAAAATTCAGAAGCACAGGTTCGTTTGTTTTACTCTGACGTAGACAATCAGTGGAAAGCTCATGCTTTTCCGCAGAAAGCAAATACTGGAATGACCACAAAAGAGTTGTGCGACAGTCCAGGATTTCAAGAACAGATGAATGAAGTAATTGAGAACGGGAAATACTACCAGTACGGAACTATCCATAGCCATGTCTATGCGTCAGCATTTCAGTCTGGAACAGACAAAAATGACGAAGCAGGCTGCCCTGGGGTTCATATTACGATAGGAAAGCTAGATCAAGCTAACATTGATATAGCCCAAAGATTTACTGTAATTGTGCCAGGTGTAATATCTCAAGATGAACAAGGAAACGAAATTGTTGTATCTAAAGCTAAAAAGTTTTTTATGCCCGTTGATATGCAAAACTTTGTGAGTGTTCCAGAGGATATTTATGGTTCTACAAATTCGGAAGAGCTAAAGAAAATTATATTTAATTTTGTTGTGTCAGAAAACTCAGAAGAACTTGTAGACCATGAACTCGTCAACGGATGGATGAAGAATAGAATAGAAGAGGAAAAAGTAGTCACAAAAACAAGCTTTTTGAAAGACGATGATTATGATTATTCTAATTTTCACTCTAAACAATTAATGATGTTTGATTCATTAAACAAGAGCTACAAAAAAAGTTCAAAAAAAAACAACAGACACAAAGTTCAAGACTGTATACCAAATTCTTCGACCTACAGGATTGGTGATAGACAAGACCTTGAGAGATTGGTAAACAAAATTTGTTTACTCCATAAGGTATCACAAGCAGAGCTATCAGAAATATTACTTAGCAGACCTGAACAAGTTATGTCTGAAAGTTATATAAACTTATTTAATGACATAGATATAAATATTTTATCTGTATACAAAATGTATGGATATTCTCTTGGCTTAGAAATACAAGACTGGGTACAAGAGAGAATGGCAGAAGCAACGCAAAAACACAAAACATCACAAATACTACAAGTACTATAATGAAAACAAATATTAAACATTGGATTATCGATCAAATTATATATTCCATACTCAAAACAAAATATAACCATATCGTTTTGTCGATGGATACTATCTGCAATAAAAAATTTAAAGATGTTTTTTATTTGCTTGATGACAATGACATGAAACAAATTGTTAATGACCTTTCCTGCAAAAAGATTTTGATAAATCAAGATCTGCTATGGCAGGACACCATATTGAACAGTGTGTTCAATATTGGAGTATATTCTCCAGATGATATGTATATTCCACCACTTGAATATAGATCATGTAATATCGATTCATCTAGTTCTGTAGATGTTTTGAGCTGTAAACCAACTACTCAAAACTCTACTGATACAGAGGCTTATACAGGAGATTTTGACAAAGACGTCGCAAATCTTGCTAATAAATATCCACATGCATTACTTATTGGATGCAAAGATGCAGCGCAGGATTTACACGCATCTATGCTTCCAGCTTGGCAATCATTACTAAATGAAAAATGCAGCGATCCAAAGAAAGTTTTGGCTGACGCAATAAACGAATATTGGGCAGACGAAATAGGTAATAATTCCTGTATTGATAGAGATCAGATACTTACTGAGCTATTTGACTCTCTTGGTTATGATTATCCATATACCGGAGAATCAGATGAATACGACGATGAAGAGGAAGATATCAATACATACGAGCAAAATAAAAATAATTGCAATGTTGACTCCGAAGATGAAGAAGAATGTTGCAAAGACGGAAAGATTACCTGGGTTAATGGATATATAGACATGGAAGATGTCATGACACACACTTCCTCAGGTTTAATTGCTTATGTTTTCTCTACAAGGAAAACTGAATCATGTAATTCACCTATTGCTAAAAATTGCTACGTAGTAAGGTGGCCCAAGGACCACAATTCCACTGGCATTATTTTGACCCATGACCCAGTAACAAAAAAGAGATTATAATATGAATATACACTCAACTTGTTATGCAAGTATGAGTAATACGGTCAAGAACGTGATAAACACCACCCATGTAAAACCGTGGGTGGTGTTTTTTTACTCCCCAGAAGGCGCTGGTGGTTCGATATTTTCTCCTATTAACATAAGTAACATTTTTACAATAGATAAAGATTGCCTTATATGTTTGGAGTGCTTTGAATGCGACCCTATCCATCCGCTATATAGACCGTTTACGAATCAAACAGCCTATAAAATTAAAAATTTTTTAAGTCCATTAATAAATAAAGACTGTAATTTAATAATAGCTTGCCCTATGGGCAAAATATCCTCAAGTGTTTCTATGGGGATAAACCAAAGACATAGTAACTGTAGCATAACCTTTTACGGTAAAAATACTATAGTAAAAAGAATACAAAACTTAATGTTTTCAGAATTAGCATGACAAAGACAAAAGAAAATAGAATCGTTGCAGATATCACTCAAATTAAACAGGGGGTTATTGCACACCCAGTTTCACTAAATTTTGATGGAAAACACATTGGTGGATATTCATCTACGCTCAGAAAAAGATTCGGAAGCGAGGCTTTTACTGGATACGAGACAATGTGCAATAAATACAAAAATACCCACCTGCAAAATAGGTCCTCGTTCCTAAGGGGAACCCTAGGTAGTGTTGTTATAGACAAGACCCCAGTAAATACAAATGTATTCATTGCTCATTTATTTTGCATGGAAAATTCAGACAATAAAAATTACACAAATTCAATGGCAATATCAATTTGCATAGATAAACTTAAGGACATTGCCTCTAAAAAATTTAAAGATTTTTTTATATATTTTCCGTACAAAATGGCTTCAGGAATTTATGGTGGAAGCTGGAACATGATAGAGGAAGAAATAAATTCAAAGATTAAAAATTGTAAAATTTGTATATTGCCTAAGGCATGAATTCTTTGATTGATAAGCTTAGACGTAGCTATATTCCTAAGAAAAAAAAATCTAAAAGATTTGTTCCAATATTAGTAAAAAAATCTTGTAACGAATTAACTTCCGAGAGGCATGACAAGGTTGAAGAAAGATTGTCTGAGTCAGACTTGTCTTTATGTACCATTGATGATTTTTGTTTAAATCAAGGAGATCAGGATCTGCCTGGAATAACTGACCACATCTATGCCCCTACTACAGCGATGGAGTTTCCCAGTTCCTGGGAAACGGCAAGAATTGAAAAAAGAATAACTGATCAATTCCACTACAGATATCTATCACCGATTATTAGATACAACGTAAAAAATAAAATAATTACGACTGGTATAACCCTCCCTTCAGATGCATGGATTTGGGAGCAAGAATTAGCTAAAAACTTCAAAAAAATAGGAGCTAATTTTAGCTTTATAGGGGTAGAGGGGTCTAAGGACGCCGATACATTAAAAAAATTTTTAACAAAATCGTATAAATTAAATCATTCCATGTATAACTTTAAGACCGAATGTTATGTTGGTCTAATGAGGGAGCTTATGGAATACATTAATTCAAATAGATCGATAAAATTGAATTGCGATAATGAAAGATGGTTTTATCCCGTAGATTTTATCTATGCTGACTTTATGGGCTATTGGGCTGGTCCCATCATAAACACTATTTTGTCTATATTTTACGGGACAAGAAAAATAAAAAAGGGGGGATGCTTTTTTATGTCTATATATTTAGCAAGAGGAAGCAAAGATAAAAATGTAAGAAGAGACACGATATGGGTAGGAAAGAATATCGAAAAACAAATTAATCTAGGCATGAATTATTTTAATATCCATGACTCAAATTATATGTTGAGAGATGCAACAAAAAAATCAGACGAACTATTTGATTTACTTAGGGGCATAGGCACATTTACATGGAAGATGGCCTACAAACAGGGGATCAATTTGTTTGTTCACGACGTACAAATATACTACAACGAATATGTAAATGAATCCGGTAGGGAAGTAAGATCTCCAATGGCTTCTTTTTACTTTACAAAACTAAATGATTAAGTAAAAAAACTAATATCTACACACAACATGGCTTCAGAAAAAAGAAAAAAAATACAGCAAGAAAAACAAAAAAGGTTAGTTCAGCTAAAGAAAACTTTAGCCAGTGGAAGTAAATATGCAGAAAAACAGAGACTCAAGAGATTGGGGTCTCAGTCTTAAGTAATTTTGGCGCGGTGGCGAAATGGCAGACGCAAAGGACTTAAAATCCTTTGGTTATAATGACCGTGTGGGTTCGAGTCCCACCCGCGCTATTACATACAACATTCAAAATTATGAAAAAGAAAATAGAAACAGAACAACAATTATTTGTAAAATTTAACGAAGAAGAATCGCATGAATTAAATATTTCTCCAGGAGATAAGTTTTCCATTAAAACCGTCGATGATGGAATTTTACTTCAAAAATATGGAAGCATCGAAGTAGATATTTCAGACATGTCTCGTGATGTTCTTCATTTTTTAATAATGGAATCTTGTGAGAAAGACATTTCAGTCAACGAAGTTTTTGAGGATGTATTCAAAAAGGCATTAGATAAAATTGAATGAAAACTTTAGTCATCCCAGACATACACCACAGGATTCAAAATGTGGACATAGCATTAAACAATAATGAATACGATGAAGTAGTTTTTCTTGGTGATTGGTTGGACTCGTTTTATGAGCCTCCATTTGTCGCAAGCTTTGAGGATACATGCATATATCTCAAGAATTTAATTACAGACCATAAAAATAAAGATAAGTTTGTTTTTTTGGTCGGCAATCATGATATAAATTATATTTACTGCAATAATGGTCCTTCCACGAAATCTTGTCCCAAGCTTCTACCATATTATTGCTCTGGTTTTACTGGTAATAAGGCCAAAAAATTTAGAAAAACATTTTTTGATAAAGGATTAAAAGATGAGTTTTTTAGAAAAAATTTTAAGTTAGCTCATAGATCTCAGGGGTGGTCATTTTCGCATGCTGGCATAATTATGGAACATTTTCCGTACGGATATAATATAGATGATTTAATTTCAAAAGCTAATGATGCCTGGGCAAATTTTAGGGACTTATCATATAGCTGCAATTATCTTGTTTCATCAGTTGGGGTATGTAGGGGCGGAAGACAATCAGTTGGTGGCCTTACTTGGTGTGACTGGTATAACGAATTTTATCCCTGTAGTCATGTTGGCAAGCAAATATGCGGACACACAACGGTTAAAGAACCATCAAGTATTGCAAAATATACAGACCATGAAAGCTGGAATCTTGACACTGTATTTCACTATGGCATCATAGAGGATAGCGTTTTAAGTGTAAAAGAATATGCCGTATCAAAACCTAACTAAAACAGTAACTCAGGCATTTACTTTTGCTAGAAAAATGGCTCCCAAAAAGTTCGTTTCTATACAAAAAAACGGACCTGAATTTGGTAGAACTTACAAGAATAAGTTGATATTACACGACAGGCAGCTCAAAACAATAGATTTTGCTAGACCTGTTTTATTGGATGTCACATTATTAGCAATTGGAGCTCCAGGGTGTAAAGACGCAGACGGAAATAAAATTGGCGCAATTTATTTGTATAAGGGGGGGAATTACGAAGGTATAGATAAAAATTGGAAAAAAAAATATAAATTTTTTTATCCATTGACTGGAAACGAAAATAATTTACCACTTGACGGTTCGGCAGTAGATTTTGGTGCTTCAGTGGCTATGACAACAGATGGAGACATGTTGGTGGTAGGCGCTCCAGGAGAAAGGTCTGAAGTCGGGGACAGAACGGGTGCAGTTTATGTATTTAATATAAGTGAAAATAGTCATGAATTAATGGCTAAAATACTTCCAATTGATCCAGTTGCTGGAAGAGAATTTGGGAAATCAGTCGCACTGTCTGATGATGGAAATATGCTCTGGATTTGTGACAAAAAAATAGATAAATTATCGAAGGTTTATACATATACAAGGCCAGCTAATGACCCATCTAGTTGGTTTTTTGATTTCAAGAGAACTACAAAAAATGATGTAGCTACTTTTTTTAGCTATAAAACAAAAATATTGAGACAAGACAAAACTCTTCCAGAGAGAGTTGCATACATGGACGCCACCGGAGCAGCGACACCATTTGTTTTTCTTATGAAGGAAAACATAGAGCCATTGACTATGTCTCAATCTATCCAGGTTCTATTTTGTTCAAAAAATAAGATAGATAGAATATTAAAACAAAAATCCATTATTTTTGATCCAAATATTTCTTCTCCAGAGGATTGTTTTGGTCATAGTATATGCGCAAGTCCTCCATTTCTTTATAGGGTTGCTATAGGCGCTCCAGGAAAAAATGACAAGACTGGATGTGTATATGTTTATATATATAATGGTACAGATTTTTCACTATTTAATGAACTCGTCCCCGATGATGCCGAGCAGGACGATAAATTCGGTTTCTCGTGCGCCAGCTCCAGTGAAATGGAAGTTGCCCCGTGTCATTTGTATGCTATTGCAGACTCAATAAGTCCAGAGGGGCCATTTACTAAGACTAGCAGTTGGTCTACAACGTTCACAGTAAAAAGAATATAATTTATGGAATTAGCAGCACTAATCGGATCAGAGTCTATTGATGCGAGATTCTTAAAAAATGATGAACTTAAAATGCTTGGGTGGGAAGACAAACCAAATACAATAGGATTGGCAATAGGGGGGCTATTGTTGATCCCTGTTGTTTTTTCTGAGGATGAAAAAGATATAGCTAATAATATTCCTGCGTTTTATGATTTTAACTACAATGAAGAAGTAATTAGACCAACTCCAGTTGGATACGTGACGTCAGAGGGTGGCGGTAGTTCACCAACTGGACCTACAGGCCCAACTGGACCTACAGGCCCGACGGGACCTACCGCTGCGCCATAATAAGCGCAATAAAACATTGAATTATTGCTATAATGGAATAAATTATATACATGAACAAATATACCGAAACATATATAAAGGAGTTAATAAAATTAGCAGGCACACCAACAGATGAACACATGATGTCTCTATCTAGTCAGAGAGCTCCAGCAAAGCCAGTAAAACCAACGCCACCAAAAAAGAATGATGGACTTATAACAAAGATTCCAGGGCTCCCTGCTAATGCGAAGCCTAGTGAAGCTGACTTAAACGATGTCGCAGGTTATAAATAAAAGACAATTATGAATAAATACGCTTCAGAATATTTCAATAGCTTATTCAGTAAAATTGCGAGACAGTTTTCTCCAGAAGTATTGGAATCTATGAGGCGTGCGATGGGAGACCCATCGATTGGTGCGCCGGAACAAGCAGCTTACAGAAAAGCCTATGAATCGGCGACTAGATCCCCAAGCGCTGCACCAACAGCAGTGCAAACACAAAACCCCCTGACGCCTGCACGAAACGCCCTTACTGCCCCGTCTATAAAACCTAACGGAGCTGGCGTTGCGGTTCCCCCAGTTTCTGGAAATGTGGCATCACCATCTAATTGGTCTAGGTTGATGATGAAGGGGGTTCCAACCAAAAATTTAGTTGCTGGTGGACTTGCTGGCGCTGGTATTGGGTTAGCCGCTGATGCGGCAATACCACAATTTTCGGGTGGGGATTATTTATCGGAAGTAGGGAACCAATTAAGAAGTTTTGGTATAGATACCGCTTCCAGCGCTGCCGGTGCGGGACTTGCATCCGGTGGTGCCGGTTTATTGCCAGGTGCTGTGTGGGGCGCTGGATCCAACTTGGTTGGTAAATTGATTGATGTCGGTACTGGCTTAAATGAATTATATAATCCGTATAGCGAAACAAATACACTTCAGGCTGAGACCAACGAAAGAAACAAGCGTTTAGACGCGCAAAATGCTCTTAAACAGAATCCGCTTCCTAAGCCAAATACTTCTGATAGACTATCGGATGGTCAACTAGCTAATATGGCCGGTGTTGGATTTGCTGGCGACATGCCGCAGGCCGCAATAAGTAATGCGAACCAAGCCTTCTCGCCCCCAGCAATAAATCCTACCACAGATACTACTAACAATGGACCTACACCTATTACTGCTCCTGCTGCTGTTACGCCTACTGGGGGCGTGAACAACAATATCCCAGCACCAGTTCCTAGTCCACTTCCATCTCCTGTCGAAAATGTAAGCAGTGTTCCACAGCCAGTTTCATCTGCGTCACCTATTTCAGGTACCCCGAAACCAGTAGAGAATAAACCAGTAATTACACAGAACCCAGTCACTACACAACAGAGCGTTAATAAACCAAAAATACAACAAAAAGTAAAACCTGTAAAACAGGTTAATTTTAAGGCTCAAGTACCTAGTCCGGTATTAAAGCCATCTTCCGTCAAACCTCAAGCCGTGCAGAATAGTAGGCTTGGTGGTCCTTTAGGTACTGTTTCAAATGTTTTTGGTAGGATCGGGGACACAATGCAAAACGCGGCCAAGGGGAGACTAGGTAAGGGCGATCAATTAAGACAAACAAGTTTATTGCCTTGGCAAAACAAAAGAAGATAACGAATAAAACAAAACTTTACGAAAGCCCTCATATTAAATGAGGGCTTTTTTATTTAACTATGAAAACAAAAAATAAGAAAAAGGGGGATGAATTCGTATATTTAGTATACTGCAATCCTGACCCGCAATTAGTTTATGGAGTATACAAATCAAAGCATGACGCCATTAGGTACGCAATTAGTTTAATAAGATATAGAAAAGAAAGAGCCATATCAAAAGGCCAAACCTTTGGTTATCATCATTTTCGTCCATTGATGCAGCCGATGCAGCTACGGTGGATGAAAGACAAAGATAATCCTAGTTATTACGACATGTGCGTCTTTACAGCTTGCTTATCTATTCCAGAACAAAAAAATAATGAATGGGGAGATAATGCATGTCACATTAGAGTAGTTAGAAGGGTATTAACATAAAATTTTTTATCTTATGTTTTTTTCATTTATTTCTTATTACGAATTAGCACTCTATAAAATAAAACGACTAATACGTAAAATGTTTGACACTTTTATTTTTGGGAATACTATTCGTTAAAATTAAATTTTATATGAACCAAATAAATACAGGCAGTAAACAAATTTTTAGATTTGATAATGTATTGAGCTTACATACGTGTGAAATGTTGTGCAGCTTTTTATTGGATAATAAAGGGGCTCATGAGACAAGTAATAACAATTCACAAGAACTTCCATGGAAAGAAAACGATACGTTTAATTTTTTGGATATTGCAGATCCTACAATTAGAGAAAAAGTCATAATTCATAGGTATTTTGTAAAAAATTTAGTTACAATTAATTTCAAAAAAACAGTTTTTATAGATTTTACAGATATGGTTTTATGGCGAAAAGGCAAGTTTCAGGATAGACATATAGACAGTGGATATGTAACAGGCGATCCACTGAATCGCAGGGAATATACGGCAATAACTTATTTAAATGATAGATCTGGGCCGTTAGTTGGTTTTGAGGGGGGTAGTACCTTCATAAAAACTGAGAATGGGGATGACTATGTTTGTCAGCCAAAAGCTGGTTCTGTCGTTATATTTCATTCAGACGATAGAGCAGAACATGGGGTTAACGAAGTAACAAGCGGAATAAGAATGACACTCCCAATATGGTTTAGCAGTGATTATAGTTCAAGTGAGGAGCTTAGACACCATAAACTCTTGATAGAGCAAGGATAAATTAAAGAAACAAACGGAGTGTAGCTTAGCTTGGTAGAGCGCCTGCTTTGGGAGCAGGAGGTCGCGAGTTCAAATCTCGCCACTCCGATTTTTTAAATATAAATGTAAAAACACAAAATACAATGGAAAATATACAAACACAAAAAATAACAAACGAAACCGTAGAAGTGCCCATATTTACTCCTGAAGACATGAAAAATATGTCAGCCGGACAAGCAAGTGAAGAGTTTGACAAAAAGGCACAACAGATATACGAACAAACAATTCCAAATGTGGAATTTTTTCAAGCATCTAAAATTAAGATAGGTAAATCATTCGATGTTAAAATGGGAATGGGAGTGGTTGCCACAAAGGATATAGAACCTGGAGAATTGGTCGAAAGATGTTACATGGTTCCTTTGGCTCACAGAGGTAGATACCAAAATGATCCACAGATAAAAAGATATTTATATTCAAATCGATGCCCATGTGATCAATGTATGATTCATGGAGGCACCATGTATATGGTTCTTGGGTATGGTATGATTTACAATCATCAAGATGCGCCAAATACAGAATGGAGTTTTCATTGGGATAGAAATTATGCCGATATACACTGCATTAAACACATAAAAACTGGAGAAGAAGTATTTGTTTCATATGGACCAAATTATTTCAAGGATAGGCCTTACATGTCGGCAGAAACAACAGATATTAGCTCAGTAGAGTCTGATCAAAATAAACAAAAAGAAGTTATTGAAACTTAGTATATACACCGATGGCGCATGTTCAGGTAATCCAGGACCAGGTGGGTATTCAGCAATCATAAAATTAGAAGATGGAACTAGTTATGAATTAAGCCAAGGATACAAAAATACAACAAACAACCGAATGGAGTTAAGGGCGGCAATTGCTGCCCTTAATTTTGTAGTAGATCGCAAAAAAAATGAAGTTGTATTGTACTCTGACTCAAAATATATCACAGATGCAGTAAATCAAGGCTGGATACTAAACTGGAAAAATCGTAAGCTGTCTGGAGTAAAGAACCCAGACCTTTGGAGACAATTTATCGAGTTGATAGAACAATTTGATGAATTGTCTTTTGTATGGGTTAAAGGACACAATGGACACGAAGAAAATGAACAATGCGATGAACTGGCAAGAAAAGCAATAAAGGGGGTCCTTTTGGACGACATTTAATTAAATATAAACAATAGATATATGAATACATTAAAGATATTTGATGAACAAATTTCAAGAAAACCAAATCTTTATCCGTGGACAGATAAATTTATCGAAGCCATGCACAATGGTTTTTGGACTGACAAAGAATTTAATTTCAAGTCGGATGTTCAAGATTTTTCGGTAAAATTGACTGAGCAAGAAAGACAAATTATAATACGCACTTTGTCTGCAATAGGTCAAATAGAGGTTGCAGTAAAAACGTTTTGGGCAAAGCTTGGAGAAAACTTACCTCATCCGTCATTATCTGATTTAGGATACGTCATGGCTAATGTGGAAGTAATTCATAATAACGCTTATGAAAGATTGCTTTCAGTGCTTGGCCTTGAGAGCGTATTCGAGGAAAATTTAAAGCTGGAATGGATACAGGGTAGAGTGAAGTATCTCAAGAAATACACACATAGATTTTACAAGGACAGCAAAAAACAATATTTATATGCTCTTATATTGTTTACCTTGTTTGTAGAGAATGTTTCGCTATTCTCACAATTTTATGTAATTAACTGGTTTTCTACATTTAAAAATGTTTTAAAAGATACTGATCAACAAGTCAAATACACTCGCAATGAAGAAAATATTCATGCGTTAGTTGGCATTAAAATAATAAACACCATAAAACAAGAGTATCCAGATATATTCGATAAAGAACTAGAGGAAAAAATTCTAGAAGAAGCTCAGGAAGCATTTGTTTCAGAAGCAAAAATAATTGATTGGATGGTTAATGGAATAAATGAAAACGGTTTGTCTGCAGACATATTAAAAGAATTTATTAAGAATAGGATTAATAATTCCTTGAATCAAATAGGTTTAAAATCCGTATTCGAAATAGATAAAGAAAAAATTTCTACAACTGTTTGGTTTGACGAACAGCTATTAGCAAACAACATGACAGACTTTTTTCATTCAAGGCCTGTTGACTATTCTAAAAAGTCACAATCATTCTCAGAGGATGATTTATTTTAAACAAACAAACACGAGATGACAGTCAGAGATCTAATAAGCAAATTATCCAAAGAGGATCCTGATTTGCCTGTAGTAGTTGAAGCAAATGAGGCTACATACGATTTGCTTGAATCAATCAGGGAAATAAATATAAGAAAAAATAAACAACAGTGCTATTTAATTTGGGATGGAGAGTTTTGTGAAACCGAAAACGACGAAGCAGGTACACAAAAAGCTCTTTTCCTTTGCAGAAAGATGCTGTATTAACTACAAAAAATTAAAATGAATAAAGACTGTTATTGGCTAAATAAAGACTCCAGGAAGTTCCTTGAAAGAGGTTATTTAATTGAAGGGGAGTCAGCTGAGGAACGCATAAATGATATATGTAAAGCTGCTGCTGGGATATTGAGAAATCACAAAATTTTAATCAATAAAGTAGACAAAACTTTGTTAAACAATTTTGAGGAAAAATTTAGTGATTATCTATATAGGGGTTTTTACTCACTAAGTTCGCCCATTTGGGCGAACTTCGGAAGGGAGAGGGGATTACCTATTAGCTGCTTCGGCAGCTTCATCCCGGATAGCATGGAAGGTATAATGTATAAACTTGCTGAAGTAGGTATGATGACCAAGTACGGTGGAGGTACCTCTGCTTTCTTTGGTGATCTTAGGGGCAGGGGTGATTCTATCTCTTCTGGAGGAGAATCTACGGGTTCTGTCCATTTTATGGAGTTATACAATAAACTGATGAACGTTGTTTCCCAGGGTAATGTACGGCGTGGTTCATTTGCTGCTTATCTTCCCATTGATCACAAAGACATAAATGAGTTCCTTCAAATTAGAGACGAGGGGCATGAAATTCAACAAATGTCTTTTGGTGTTTGCGTTAGTGACGCCTGGATGGAACAGATGGTAAACGGAGACAAAGAGAAAAGAAAAATATGGGGAAAGGTAATTCAAAAGAGGTTTGAAACTGGTTATCCATATATTTTCTTCTCAGACAATGCAAATAATAATGCACCAAATATTTATGCAGAAACTGGGCATAAAATATATGCTAGTAACCTGTGTTCCGAGATAATGCTATCTAGCTCAATGAACGAATCATTCGTGTGTAATCTCTCATCGATAAATCTTGAGAGATGGGATGAATTAGTTCAAACTGACGCTATTGAATTACTTGTAGTCTTTCTTGATGCGGTGATGCAAGAGTTTATCCTAAAAACCAGCGGCAACACATTTATGCAACATGCACATGCATTTGCAGTTAATCAGCGTGCACTTGGGATAGGAGTACTTGGTTGGCATTCATACCTGCAATTAAATTTGACACCATTCGAGAGCATGGAGGCAAAACTTAAAAACGCAGAGATATGGAAAATTATTAGGACAAGGTGCGACTCTGCTACCCAGAATTTAGCCGAGATCTTCGGCAGAGCACCCATTTACAATGGTTCAAAAGAGTCTAGGCGCAATACTACAACATTGGCGGTAGCACCCACTACAAGCTCTAGTTTTATATTAGGTCAAGTGTCTCCAAGTATTGAACCGCTCAGCAGTAATTATTTTGTAAAAGATTTAGCTAAAGGTAAATTTACTTATAAAAATCCTTACCTGAAAAAGTTACTCAAATCTATTGGACAAGACACGGACGAGACATGGTCGTCCATTCTAGTCAATGGTGGGTCTGTGCAACATTTGTCGTTCTTGTCCCAAGAAGAGAAAGATGTATTTAAGACATTCGAGGAGATATCTCAGCTAGAGATAGTTAATCAAGCCATCCAGCGACAAAAATATATTGATCAAGGACAGTCATTAAACTTAATGATTCCGTCTAA